>Ga0210385_10000206_pt1 | contig 53941 bp, 52 predicted proteins | sample IncBWH26OmetaG_FD_160107 | JGI IMG/M metagenome (GOLD analysis project Ga0210385, IMG submission 160107) | Forest soil microbial communities from Barre Woods Harvard Forest LTER site, Petersham, Massachusetts, United States - Inc-BW-H-26-O ... | reverse complement strand
GGGATGGACGAACCTCTTGTGTTCGAGCTGTCATGCCAATGGCACCGCTCGGTAGCGAAGTTCGGTAGTGATAACCGCTGAATGCATATAAGCGGGAAGCACTCCTCAAGATGAGATCTCCCAACCCTTAAGGGATATGAAGGGCCCAGGTAGACTACCTGGTTGATAGGCTGGAGGTGGAAGAGTGGCAACACTCGTAGCTTACCAGTACTAATCGCCCGTTCGGCTTGACCATAAAATTTACTCGGTGCAGAAAAACAGTTGTCAGTACTCAGTTGGGTAGGGCGCGGCTTCAGCCGTGCCTCAGTTAGAACCTGAACTGTAATCCAGCAATGCTGTTGAAGTCGTTCGAACCTGGATGATTGAGATGCAACACTGATGACTGTGCGCCGACGAGTTTGAATGTCTTGTCGATTTTGCTAGTACAAACCAATCTATTCAGTTGTGAGGTTTCGTCCTCACGATCTTTGAAAGCTAGCTCTCAGCTGTCAGCTTTCCGCTCTCAGTTTTTCTGAGGCGTGAAAGCGACAACTGGGATTCACCAAGTTTGCTGTCCATCAGCACGAAAACGTCCGCCTCGGCAATAAGCTGAGCGCACGGCTGAAAGCTGACAGCTACGACTTGTCGGTGATCTTACCGCGGGGGTTCCACCCGTTCCCATCCCGAACACGGAAGTTAAGCCCCGCTGGGCCGATGGTACTGCACGCGCCAAGTGTGTGGGAGCGTAGGTCGTTGCCGGCATAAATAAAGGCCAGTCTGAGAAATCAGATTGGCCTTTTCCTTTTCAAGATAAAGGGCTCACTGGTTCCGCAATTCTCTCACCGTTTTCTCAGACCACAGCGGAATCCAAATCGTTGCCCAATTGGCAATTGTGCGCCAGCCGTCGCCGTCGGGCTTCTGAAGCTTGGCCTTGTAGCACGTTGTACCTCTGTAAGTTTCGAGAATCCTATACGTGCCCGACAAGAAACCGGTTACAGCGTCTAAGTATTTTTCGACGCGATCCGGCTTTGTGCATGGGAAGAACTCGATATAAAAGTGGCCGGCTCCAAAGCCGAGCTCATCACGATTCTGCAAGCATAGCCAAACCTTGTGCCGCAGTCCGGGCTGAGCGGGCACCGTGATGCTGATTTCCACTGGGTCGTCGTGTTTCTCGACCATATGCAAGGACGGAAAACGCTTCGCAATTTCCGCAAAGACGCTTCTTGCGATGTCCTCGGTATTAGGCATGACCATGCTCGAACTACTTTACTACGGTGTTGCATCCGAGAGATCCTTCGCAAAGAACGCTCAGGATTTCGGCAGAAGGCTCCCGCGCGCAAAGAGCGCGCGCTCACGCCTTCTAAGCGCCTCAAGTTAAGCCCCGCAGGGCCGATGGTACTGCACGCGCCAAGTGTGTGGGAGCGTAGGTCGTTGCCGGCATAAATAAAGGCCAGTCTGAGAAATCAGATTGGCCTTTTCCTTTGCCGCTCCGCAAACCCCTTGTCATTCCGACGCGCGAGCGCAGCGAGACAGGAGAGCTTGCCCTGAGCGAAGTCGAAGGGAATCCCTTGAACTTCAACCTCACGCCCGACCCTCCCTCTCAAATCCACGCAACTCATCAATCTCTTGGTTCAGCTTCTGCTGTCTTCGCCTGCGCATGGGAAAGAACACAGCCAGCCACACGGCGAGGAGTATGTAAACTGGCGCCCAGTTCGCCAGCATCCGAGGTGCGTCCTGCCACTTGAGCAGGGCTGGCGTCACAACCATTACCGCTCCTAGAGAACAGAACGTAAGACCTGCTCTTTGCCAGATATGCCGGACATAGTCGCGGCGTTTTTCGAGCTCGCTCCGATATGCCTGGAGCGTGGTGTTGACGGTCGCGTCCAGCTCGGATCGGCGTGCCCAAATCCATTTGTACGCCTGACACGCAAAGTAGATGCCCCAAAGACTGAGCACCGCGAAGCCGATGCGCGGAACCACATCGTGTACCTGCGTTACAGTTCGCGCGAAAAATGCAAAGAGGACGAGTCCGGCGAGGATCGAGTAGATGGCTTCCAGCCGTGCTTTCGACTGACGTTGTTGCGCTTTACTGCGTAGTTGATCTGCTGACATTTTGAATGCCTCCGTAGTTTGGTTTCTCCAGATATTTTGCGGATCGTTCATCTGCAAATCGCTCTTTGCTCGGTCGTTCTTTGTTTGGTCATTCCCATGGAATTCATTGGGCATGAAGTTCTCCTTCTCCGGGCTTTCTTTCTTCGAACTTTCTTTCCCCAAACCAGCGCCGCAGAATATTTTTGATCCGGTGGACTTTCATCGAGATATTCGCCGGCGAAAGTCCGGTGATTTCGCTGATCGAGCTGGCGTCCATCTCTTCGAGATAGCAAACGATGATCTGCCGGTCGATCGGCTTCAGCCGCTGGATCAGCGTCGAAAGGCGTTCGAGCGCCTGCGCCTGGCTGGCGGCGAGTTCGATGTGGTCGCTGCCAGGCATGGCTTCGATGTTCTCAATGTTCACCAACCGGTCCCTGAGGCGGCGCTGGCGAATCACGTGGCCGGTGGCTATGTTATGAGCCACGCGGTAGATCCAGGTTCGCAGCGAACATCGCTGGTCGAAATTGGCGAAGCTGCGCCAGAGATGAAGATGGATTTCCTGCAACAGATCGCAGCGTGCCTCGGGATCAAGCTCATACGCCCGCGCCAGCCGGTCGAGCGCGGAGCCGTAAGCCAATGCAGCCTGCTCGTACAGAGAATCCTGATTTACCTGTTCGCCGGGTATGACTTCAGTTCCTCGCACAGGTAAGGTAGTCGATGGATAGGGGGATTTCTAACAGATTTAATAGGGAATAATTTTGAGGCGGTGCCAAAGCCTCAGCGATCACCCAAAACCGGCCAATAGTTATCACCTGAAAACCGGCTAACGAAAGATAGCGTCCGGGACGTTGACGCCCGTGGAGGCTTGTAGCCGTGCCGCTGCTGTCGACGATGCTTGCGCTGCCGCACTCGAAATGGGAGTGCAGGAATATCGGTTTGTCCGCCGCTACCTAGAACGTTGTCCCCAAGCACCACTGACTTTGCAGCAAGTCGATCCTCTGATCCGAGAACTGGTCCAGTACCGCGATCTCATCAACTACAGAACCAAGGAGCAAGAGAATGAATCTCATTGAACTAAACCGTGCACTCAAGCAACTGCGACTCGGCGGCATGGCGGAAGTGCTGGAAACACGCCTGCATCAAGCACAAGCCGAGAACATGCACCTATCGATCTGCTTTCCCGTCTGGTATCTGATGAACTGAATCGCCGTGGTGAACGACTGCTGGAACGGCGCCGCAAGCAAGCCGCGTTTCGCGATTCCCAGAAGACCCTCGACAACTTCGATTTCGACTTTAATAAAAAGATGAATCGTAGTCTGGTGTTTGATCTGGCTACGGGCGCCTTCGTCGGGCGGCGTGAGGGCGGACTTTTCATCGGGCCTCCTGGGAGTGGAAAGTCTCACTTAGCGCAGGCCATCGGGCAAGCCGTCATTCAACAGGGTTATCGCGTTCTCTATCGTGAAACACACACACTGCTCGACGAACTTGCGGAGGCGACACTGGACGGCACGCGGAAGGAGCGAATGGAGTTCTTGGAAACCGTGCCCCTGCTGATCATCGACGATCTGGGCATGCGCAAACTGCCATTGACTGCAGCCGAGGAACTGCTAGAAATCATCATGCGGCGCTACGAACGGGCCAGCACACTCCTGACCTCGAATCGTCCCATCGAGGACTGGGGGAAGCTGTTGGGCGACACCGCTGCCGTCAGTGCCATGCTCGACCGTCTTCTTCACCACGGGCATGTGCTCAAGTGCGGTCCGCGCAACTGGAGAACCAAAACAGAATTGTCTTCGACGGAACCACAAAGTCTGAACGGAATGAGGCGAACAGATGGCGTTCGCTTATGAGAAACGCCTATTTTTCGCCATCCATGCAAGAATGCCCCGGCACCACGTTCCAGCGAGCGAGAGTTTAGGGTTATCGTTGAGGTCAGAGCCCGGAGGGAATATGCGAAGACTGCTTGTATTTTCAAAGCAGATCTATATAGTGGCTACCATCGATCACAAATTCCACTGGGAACAGAAAGGGAGCGGTCTCTCAGGCATTCGCATTAGCGACGGAGAAAGTGATTGGTTCTATCGGCCGAGCATACGAGAGTGACTGCGAAGGCGGGTTCGGCAGCGCGCGCTTAAACGCCTGCGGGTTTTAAGCCGCCCTTTTCCTCCGGGCTTCAAGTTCGATCGGGAAGAAGTCTATGATCGGTCCACAAAATCGCATTCTGATTACCAACGATGACTGCCTGGGTTACGCCGACGCGCGCTACCGGATCATGGCCATTGAACTGAATAAACCGCGAAGATGCGGTATGGTCCCGGTTCAGCGTTGTTGAACGCCCCGCGGTTAAGTTGATCGTACGCCTTGGCAAACGATTCCAGCAGGCAGGGTTGATTCGTCCGAATTTCTTCTGCCATTCCGTTGCAAGAAAGAGGCGAGCACTCAGGTGCATTCTTCGCATAAACGTAACCACATCGAAGCCTTCGAGTACTTTTTCGTAGGGCGGGATGATGTTGGTGGGAAGTGAGGGCTCGGCTTCGTACGGAGACCAGATCTTCCCGTCGAATTCCATCTCGTACACTTCGTAGTAAAAGAAGGACGTTCCTTCGAGCTGAATGGAATGCGCTCGCGCTACCGTCCGAATAATCTCGGGCGAATCAAAGAGCCAGTGGCCATTGTGTTTCCGGTACTCATGTAGTCAGCGAAGTCCTCGCTTATGCAGCCGCTGACTGGGTACACGTGGCCGATGCCATCAATCTGAAAGCCTTTGGCTTCTGGACGCGCTTCGCCATGTATCCAGTAGGAATCATTTCAACGAGACGATCTTCGGGCGTGAGGTTGTTAGCTCACCCAATCCAAAAACTTGTACCACACTCCTGCAAACGGCAAGAACCAGGGCCTGCCGTTATACAAACCCAACGGCGCGCCAGGAAACGCAATACCGACGAATGGATTCTCGGGCTTGTCTCCAGCTATCAACTCCGCTATTTTCTGGCCCTGATAAGTTGCCATGGCAACGCCGTGGCCGGCGTAGCCAACCGCGTAATACATGCCGTCGATCCGTCCGGCGTGGGGCATGATGTCAAAGGCAAAATCGAGCGTGCCGCCCCAGACATATTCGACTTTGGCATCGCGCAGTTGGGGATAGACATCCATCATCCCGCGCCGCAGAATTTCCGCGCTGCCGCGAATGGTCTGATCGTTCTCGGGAAAAAATGCGGCGCGGCCGCCAAACAACATCCGGCGATCAGGCGTAAGCCTATAGTAGTAAAGATAATTTTTCGAATCGTAGATCATGCGGTTACGCGGGCTGAGTTCTTGCGCAAGTTTTTCGGGCAGAGCTTCCGTCGTGATGATGAACGATCCGATCGGAATAATTTTCTTTTGCAACGCCGGAGTCGCTTTGCCCGTGTAGCCGCTGGTGCCTACGAAAACTTCATGCGTCCACAAACTTCCGCGCGAAGTTTTCACCTTCCAGCCGGATTCGCCCTGCAATTCTCTACGCACATCTTCTACTCGCGCATGCTCAAAGATTTCCGCTCCAGCTTTTATTGCCGCGTGGCCCAGGCCAGCCACGTAGCGCGCCGGATTCAATCCCGCGCTAACTTCATCCACCATTCCTCCGTAATAAATGCCCGACCCGATCTCCGCACTCAACTGCTGTTTCGGCACTACATGCAACACGTGATCGAAATCGCGCGCAATCACCTCCGCTTGGCGCGCGTAATCGTCGAAATGTTTCTGCTTGCACGCTACTTCCAAATGGCCGCAACGGGAAAAGTCGCACTCAATGGCTTCCTCGCGGATGATCTGCTCGACGCAGTCGATGCTCTCCAGTGAAGCCGCGTACATGCGGCGCGTAAGATCGAGGCCGTATTTGGAGATGAGCTGGGTTACTCCCAGCTTCATGCCGGTCAGCACCATGCCCCCGTTGCGCGAACTCGCGCCCCATCCGATCGTTTCGCTTTCAAGAACGGCGACTTTCGCACCACGTTTGGCGAGCGTACGCGCCGCCGATAGCCCCGTGAAACCAGCGCCGATCACCACAACATCAACACGTTCGGGCAAAGGCCGCGCCTGCGCTTTTGGAAAGTTGGCGGTGGTCAGCCAGTAGTTGTATTCCTGCAATCCCATGATTTATCTAGTGGTGAATACTCTACCGTGCCGGAAACTGAATCTAGCTCACAAAACTGCAGTTTCATGAATCATCTGCCCCTCGGCAAAGCGGCGGATGCTCAATAGCGAAGCATTGATCAGCTCCGTTTTCCCATTGAGAATCAAATCGCTGAGAATCTTTCCCGTCGCCGGTGCATGCATGACTCCATGCCCGCTAAAACCATTGGCCAGAAAAAATCCCGGCATCTCCGGCACCTCACCCAGAATCGGATGATGATCCGGCGTCATTTCATACAGCCCGGCCCACGCGCGCTTGGGATTAATGGGAAGATTCGCGAAACAGGGCACTCGATCGGCTGCACGAATCAGAATTTTCTCGATAAAAGCAGGATCGAAATCCGTGTTGAAGCCGGTGGTTTCTTCGGGATCGTTCCAGGCCAGCAGAAACCCGCGTCCCTCGGGGCGAAAGTGAAACCCGTTCGACATGTCGACGATCATGGGTGCGGTGTGCGGAAATTCATCAAAAGGTTCGCTTGGAACTAACATGCGGCGCAGGGGCGTCACGGGCAAATCTACTCCGACAAAACCCGCCACTTCCGCAGCCCAGGCCCCGGCACAGTTCACCACCTTGCGAGTTGCGACGGTTCCGCGCGAAGTCTCTATCGAGGCAATACCGCTTGCGTCATGCGTTAGACCCCTGACAGTTGTGTTCTTCCATAACGTGGCGCCGTGCTCAACGGCCGAAGTCATAAACCCGGTCATCGCGCTATAGGGATCGACGAATCCATCGGTCGAGCAGAAACTTCCTCCGATAATGTCATCCGCTCGCAATTGGGGAAACATGCCGCGAATTTCGTCGCCCTGCATCAGACGAACGTTTTTCAATCCCATCTTCACTTGCTGCGCATAATTCGCGCGCAAATACGCCATGTGCGAATCGCTGGTCGCGCAAAATAGATAGCCTTGCGAACGGTAGTCGCAGGGATAACCGAGACGCTCCTCAAAACTCGCGTAAAACGGAATCGAATACAACGACATCTGAATGCTGACCGGAGTCGAAAATTGGGCGCGCACGCCGCCCATGCTTTTCCCGGTCGATCCCTTGCCCTGTGCGGATTCCCGTTCGATGACCAAAACGTTGCGGCAGCCGTTCGCCGTCAAGTGATAAGCGATGCTCGAACCGACGATTCCGCCGCCGACGATTACCACATCCGCAGTCTGCATAAGCTTTTCGATGGGAAACGACCCAGCATTCTAACCCACGGGGATGGGTAAGCCGCCACTGCGCAGCAGCCTCTTCGCAGGAATACGCGAAGGACATGTACTAGTGGGGCGAGTCAGTCATTCCGGTATGGAACCACATCCAACCTCAGTAACTTGCCGTTGTTACTTGGGCTGCCTAGTCTGGCATAGGATGCCCTTACGCTGCCTTCTATTTTCGTCGCACGAAGAGATGGTTCAGCCCATCTGGCAGGCGCTTGCCGATCTCGGAATCGAGGGAGAATACTGCCCGAGCGCAGTAGACGCGGTTGAAAGGGTCACCACGCAGATGTTCCAGATCGTAATTACCGACTGGGACGATCAGCCGGAAGCGGCATTCCTGTTAAAGACAGCGCGGGATCAAAAAGCCGCGCATCGCCCGCTCAGCCTTGCCATCGTGAGTGATGACGCCAAACTGCCGGAGGCGTTAAAAGCCGGGGCCAACTCGGTTTTGCTGAAGCCGATTCGCCTGGAGCAGGTGCGCGATACACTCGGTACCGCCTGCGAGTTACTTCGCTCCAAACAGCCGATTACTGCTACACCCGCGGCAATTGATCCTACACCACCGGCCGCACCGGCATCTTTCGCAGCGGCCGCGTCGGCAACCGCTGCTCCTGCTCCCGTGCCACCATCCATAAAAACGCAGCCAACGGAAAAAACTTTCCGCGCAGGAGAATTTCTGCAAACTCCAAACTCCAGCCCGGGCGCGCAATTCGATACCGAATGCGAGGTGCAAAAATCGCTGGAGAAGGTTGCGCCTTCGGAAATCGATGCCCTTACGGAATTAGAGCCAATGGCTTCCGCAGTAACCGAAAGTCCGGCTGCGGAACCCGCCGACCCACAGAAAGCGCTCGCTGGCTGGGCATCGCTGCAAGCCCGGCTGACAAAATCGGCGCCGCAACCACCAGCCACCGCCGCTTCGCAAAACGAGCTACTCGGGTACGGAGACATGAGTTCGGATAACGCTCCGGCTCCGCCTCCTCCTGTCGCGAAGAAATCTGCAGAAGATGCCAGCCACGAAGCCGCTCTTTTCGCCTATATGGAGGGCGATGCAAGCAAAGAAGCAGAAGCCGTGCAGGAGGAACGTCGCACCCCTAGCAAAATTTTCTTGCTGGCGGGCTTTGTCCTCGCGTGCGTTGTTCTGGCGGCGGTTCCCCAAACCCGTAACAAGCTGCCTATCATTTATCGGAACACGTTGCGCGCCGCCGAAATCTGGTTGAATCCCCGCCCCGCGCCACCTCCACAGACGGTGACCCAGCATGAAACCTTCGGCCAGGCAGGAGATGAATACAAACTTCCGGCCAACACAAACATACCCGATGCCACTACCGATCCTTCGGAGATCCACGTGGTTCCCGTGATCGATCCCACCGCAAAAACACCGAAGGGATCCGACGCCGGAACTACGCAGACTACTGCCAACGAAAACGCGACAGATCAGGCCCCGAGCAGCAACGTACAAAACGGACAACCGCAAATCGTGGAAAGCCAAGCCAAAGATCAGCTCCCAACACCCGCTCCGGGCCAAACGGGAGTTCCCCCTCAAGCTGTTCAGGCACAACCCACGCCTGCGTCAGACCCAATCCCGGTACGCCAACAATCTTCAGAAGCGCCAGTACCCACTTCAACTCCGCCGCATTCGGCGTCTGCTGTAAGCAACACCACGATTCCATCGAGCCTGAAATCGCAGACGGCTTCCATGACTCCGGAATCCAGTGGCGCCAAGCCTGTTGAGGCAGCCATGTCTTCGATTGAGCCGGTAACTCTCCCCGAATCTGAAGCCTGGAACTTGCTTGCCCTGTCTGCCGAGCCGGTGTATCCAGAAGCGGCGAAAGCCAACAACCAGAAGGGCAGCGTGGCGTTACAAGTGTTGATAGGGCATGACGGCACAGTAGAGGATGCCAAGTTTTTGCAGGGCTCGCTGGTCTTCGCACGTGCCGCCATAGATGCGGTAAAGCAGTGGCATTTCAAGCCTTACCTTATGAACGGCCGCCCTGTCTCGGTACAGACTGTAATTACGCTGAATTTCAAGCCCCCAGCATAAGAACCGGATAACGATCCGGCGTCTGCACCGTCTTAATGTTGAAGGTTCAGTTCCGATTTAGCCGTATGTTACCGCCGGACGTACACCCTATGCAGCGAACGAACGAAAAGCGGCATCTACAAGATATAATGGGAAAAAGTTCTCCAAGGAAGTAACGGCTCTTCCAGAAGCGAAAAAACGATGTCCATGAAAACTAAAGCTGCGATCCTGGTTTCGTCCTTTACCGTATTGCTATTCGTAGTCGTTGGTTCGCTGGGCGGAGTACACGCCTCATCCAATGACGGTTCCTACCGGCAGATGCAGGTCTATAGCGAGGTGCTCTCTCGCGTGCAAAGCGAATACGTGGAAGACCCCAACATCCCCAAAGTTACTGACGGCGCCCTGCACGGCCTGGTGGAATCTCTCGACGCCAACTCCAGCTACCTATCGCCTGCGGCATATAAGACGTTCAAGGCGCATAAGGCTGAAGGCAAAGGCGAAATCGGCGCAACGGTCTCCAAGCGCTTTGGCTATGCCGATGTAGTTTCCGTGCTGCCGGGTTCTCCGGCGGAAAAGGCAGGAATCGAAGCCACGGATATCTTCGAATCGATTGAAGGCCAAAGCACCCGCGACATGTCGTTGCCGGAGATTCGTGACGCTCTTTCTGGCGTACCAGGATCGACAGTAAACGTTTCGGTAGTGCGTGCCCGCAAAGCCGAGCCGCAGAAAATGGCGATCGCTCGCGACATCATCAGCATTCCACCCACTACCGACAAGATGATGGAAGATAGCATCGGCTACGTAAAAGTCGACGCTCTGACTAAAGGCAAGGCACAGGAAATCGCCGTCAAGATCAAGTCTCTGGAAAAATCCGGGGCGAAGAAATTGATCCTCGATTTGCGCAACACTTCTGAGGGTGACGAAAGCGAAGGCGTCGCAACCGCAAATCTTTTCCTGAACCACGGCACGATCACATATCTGCAAGGCCAAAAATATCCCCGTGAAGCGTTTAACGCCGATCCCGCCAAAACCATCACCTCGCTTCCTGTCGCGGTGCTGGTAAATAAGGGCACAGCGGGAGCGGCTGAAGTTGTAGCGGCGGCCATTCTGGAAAATGCCCGCGGCGACGTGGTCGGCGACAAGACTTTCGGTGACGGGTCGGTGCAAAAGACAATCGATCTGCCGGATGGAGGCGCGCTGATTCTTTCAGTAGCCAAATATTATTCGCCGAGCGGCAAAGCCATTCAGGATAATTCGGTAACTCCCAACGTCCTCGTAGCCGATGACACGGATAGTGTGATCTCCGACGACGATGAAGAGCAGGAGCCTGCGACAACCGAGCCCGAATCCAAACCAAAGAACATGCAGGACGATCAACTGCACAAGGCCGTTGAGGTATTGAAGAGCCGGACCAGCTAATCGCTTTTAAGTTGCAATCGATCGCGCATCTTAAGGATGCGCGATTTGTTTTATCCTCTCAAACCGGTTACTTCTGGCATACGCTCATGCTATCGAAGCTATTTGCGCGCCTGCTATCCTGAATTCATCTCGCCATGAAATCGCTTTATGAAGATCTTCCTCCGGTAGAGATTGCCGGCCGGAAGCTGGTAGGCCGCGTTCTATTCGGCCTCCTTGTGCTGATTTCCGCTCTGGTGGGAGCTACCGCCGGCCTGCTGCTCGTCTACACGACCGATCTGCCACAGGTGGAAGCCCTCGAAGCCTATCGCCCGAGTTCAATCACCGAGCTTTACGACGATAATGGCCGGGTCATCGGCTCTTTCGCGCTGCAGCGGCGCGTAGTGGCGGGATACGATGACTTCGCGCCAGTACTTCGCGATGCTCTGGTCTCCATCGAAGACAAAGATTTCTACCGCCATTCGGGCATCAACTTCTGGCGTATCATCGGCGCTGCCTATCGAGACGTCGAATCCGGCGGCAAAGTGCAAGGCGCATCTACGCTGACGATGCAACTGGCCCGCAATCTTTTTCTTTCCCCTGACCGCTCGTTCCATCGCAAAGTGCAAGAGACGTTGCTGGCGATTCAGATTGAGCGCCGGTTTACCAAACCGCAAATCTTCACCCTCTACGCCAATCAGATTTTTCTCGGTCATGGCGTCTACGGCTTCGAGGCTGCCTCGGAGTTTTACTTCGGGAAGCCTGCCCGGAAACTCACTCTGGCGGAAGCCACACTGCTGGCCGGCCTACCGAAGGGCCCGGGCGTTTATTCGCCGATCAACCATCCCGATCGCGCGCTAAAGCGCCGCAACCTGGTTATCAACGCCATGCTGGAAGACGGGAAAATCACGGCAGCGCAGGCAGCTGACGCGCGTTCTGCGCCAATTAGCCTGCATCTTCAACACGACCCCAACTCTCTCGCACCTTATTTTGTCGAAGAAATACGCCGCTACCTCGAGAACAAATACGGGGCCGATCAGGTCCACGAAGGCGGATTGAAAGTCTATACCTCACTCGATGTCGATATGCAAAAAGTGGCCAATCAGTCGGTATTGGACGGATTGGCGACCTACGAACGCCGCCACGGATGGAAGGGCCATTTGGAGAATGTGATAATCGAGGGAAATCAGATAGACAAATACGATCATCCCGATTGGGATGACGAACCGGAAGTGGGAGGATATGTTCACGCTCTCGTGACCTCATCCGGCATCGGCATTGCTACGTTAAAATTCGGCCGCTACTCCGCCGCCATCAGCCAGGCTGACGTAGCCTGGACACAAGGCAAAATTCAGAATTTATTGCGAACCGGCGATGTCTGCTATGTAAGAATCCTTTCCCTGAACCCAAACGGCGCAGCCCGCGTGAGTCTGGAGCAGGATTCTGGAGCGGAAGGCGCGCTGGTTGCCATCGACAACACAACTGGAGGAATCAAGGCAATGGTCGGCGGGCGCGACTTCAGCGAGTCGAAGTTCGATCGTGTGACCCAGGCTCTGCGGCAAGTGGGATCATCATTCAAACCCTACGTCTACACTACCGTAATCGACAAGGGAGGAAATCCGGACGACACCATTCTGGATGAGCCAATCACTTTCGAAACCGCTTCCGGTCCGTATTCTCCGCACAATTACGATGAAAAGTTCGAAGGCATCATCACGCTACGCCGCGCTCTGGCGCAATCGCGGAATATTCCAGCGTTGAAGTTGGCGAATAAAGTCGGCATCAAAAATGTAATCGACTATGCCGAGCGTTTCGGAATCACGGCCAAACTTCCACCCTATTTGCCGGTGGCTCTGGGTTCGGCGGAAATCACTCTGATGGAGCAGACCTCCGCATACAGCGTCTTTCCCAATGATGGTGTTCGTGTCACTCCGCGCTACATCACCCGCGTCACCGACTACGAAGGCCGCGTGCTGGAAGAAGATTATCCTGAGGTGAAAGATGTGGTCAGCGCTCGTACTGCGCGAATCATGACAGCCATGCTGCGCGAAGTGGTTTTGCACGGTACGGGAATTGCGGCAGCGAAGATGCCTTTCCCGGTTGCCGGAAAAACAGGCACCACGAACGATTTCACGGATGCGTGGTTCGTGGGCTTTTCGCCAGCCGTCACGTGCGGCGTTTGGGTTGGATTCGACGAAAAAAAATCTCTGGGCGCAAAAGAAACGGGCGCGCATGCTGCGCTGCCCATCTGGATGAATTTCATGAGCGGCGCCATGGCGGGAAAAGATCCCGGACAATTTCAGTCCGCGCCGGAAATGGCGGCAGCGGTCGCGCAGAAACTGGATACTCCAGATTCCACGCCGGGTATTGATGAAACGCACTAGAATTCTGAGAGGCGAGCTGTAGCTCTCTTCTTGTCATGAAAACATTGTTATGAAATCGTTCTTTCGTTTCGCGATACTTGCCCTGACGTTAATTGTCGTAACGCTGGTATCCGCGCTAACCGCGATGCGATTTGCTATTCACGGACAGGAGGTGGTCGTGCCCGCAATAATCGGACTCACTCCAGCCGAAGCTGGCCGCATGGTTGCGAACCTAGGCCTTCAGTTGGAGGTGGAGCGGCAATATTACAGTCCGCAAATTCCCGAAGGACGCATTATGACGCAACTTCCCCTGCCGGGAGCAAAGGTGCGCCGTGGCTGGCAGGTACGCGTAGCTGAAAGTATGGGCCCGCAACGCGTAGCGATACCGGACGTAACGAATCAAAGCGAGCGCGCCGCCGAATGGAATATTCGCCGCCGAGGGCTGGATTTGGCTTCGACGGCGGAAATGCAGTTGGCTGGGACACCCGCCGATCAAGTGCTGGCGCAAAGCCCGCCTGCGAATGCAAACAGCGTGGCCGCGCCAAAAACCAATTTACTGATCAGCGTAGTAGCCGATCCGCCGGCTTATGTCATGCCAAATTTTGTTGGGCAGTCTCTAGGAGTCGTCAGCCGTACGCTACAGGATGCCGGCTTCAAACTCGGAAATGTTGCCATGGCTCCGGTACAACCAGCAAATCTTGCGCCGCCAACCCCAACTCCTCAAGGCTCAATCTCCCCACCGCAACCTACCCCAGCCAGCATCATCGTAGTTCAGAATCCACCCGCTGGACAAAAAGTTCTAATCGGCGCAACCCTGAACCTTGAAGTTCGGTAATGAAGTCTTTCCGGTTCGGAGCCTACGAGGCTGCGATTTAAACCTTTTCCAATGTAGCCGCGAAGAACCCATCGCACGGATGGACTCCCGGCAATGTGCGCAGATAAAGGCCGCGAATTGGAGACATAGATTTTGATGAAGTGAATTCGCCTTCATGCCGAAGCCTTTGCAGCTCAATTGCACAGTCAATCACGCGAAACGCAGGCTCCTCAGCCAATGCTTTTTCGACGACATCTTCATTCTCCTCCGGCTCCAGCGAGCAGGTGGAATATACGATGCGCCCACCGGCGCTAACCTGTGCCATGGCCGAACGAAGAATTGCAATTTGGCGCGCTTGCAATTCGAGCAGATCATCGCACTTGAGCCGCCATTTGATCTCCGGATTGCGCGCCAATGTTCCAGTGCCCGAGCATGGTACATCAGCTAGAACACGATCGAATTTTGCCGCGAACGGCAGGCTGCGCGCATCCGCTGCCGCGACATCAATCTGGCTATTTTCTAAAGCTTCCGAATCCGGCACGAGCGTCAATTTCCTCAGCAACCGCGCCCGATGGGGATGAAAATCGATGGCTGTAATTTTGGCGTCGGGATTGTGATCGGCCATCACTAAGGTCTTTCCACCTGGAGCCGCGCAACAATCGAGCATGTGTTGCCCTGTGCCGACCAGCGCAGCCACTAGTTGCGAAGCCTCATCCTGAATCACACACAAGCCTGATCGAAACGCGGCGGTCTTTGTAATATCGCCATGCGTAACGCGCCTAGCCGAAGCAAGAAAAGCTCCCGGAGCAAGCTCAATTCCCTCGGACCGCAGCCTGCTCTCTGCATCAGGATGGCGAAGCCGAATCACCGTGGTGGGCGCAGATTGGTTGTACCGGCAAATCTCCCGCGCTGCTTCGTTGCCATAATTCTCAAACCAGCGCTCCACGAGCCACAGCGGGTTTGCGCTATACAGTGCCAGTTTCTCCACCGAAGCTACTTCAGCTAAAGAAGGGGAATTAAAAGCAGCCGCCGCAAGCTTGCGCAAAACGGCGTTCACGAACGAGGCCGCCGAACGCTTGCGCGCTCGTTTGACCAACTCCACGCTCTCGTTGATCGCAGCTCGTGCGGGGATTCGATCGAGATACAGAAGTTGATATAGCGCAAGCCGCAGAGCGGTCAAAATTTCTAGATCGAGCCTGGCCAATGCTTGCGACGAGCTTTCGGATATCCGAAAGTCGAGCAACGATCTCCAGCGCAGAACTCCCATTACTAATTCAGTCGCCAAAGAGTGATCGGCTATCGTGAGCGAGGCGTAAGTTCGCGAATGCAGCAATTCGGATGCGTAAGAAGACTCGCGCTCGACGCGAAGCAGAATGTCAAAAGCAGCCGCGCGAGCGGGAGAAACTTTCGAACCTCGATCGTTGGCTTTCACCGTAGACAAGTATTAATTAACAAAATAGGATCGAAGCAGAAAATTACCTCGTTTTTAAGTCCCAAGCATCTCGCCACTCAGAGGGCGGTACCCGCGAATAAAATCCGGCGCAAAGGTTCGTTTTTTTCCTTCCATCTGTAATTCGGAAATTTCCAGGCATGTATTTCGGCCACATCCGACAAAAAGACGATCGCTTTCAATTCTCAATTCCGCCTCGGGAACTGTCGGATCCGCCGCCGACGCCCGCCACACCTGTAAATTTTTCTCACGAAATTTTGTAAATGCACCAGGCCAGGGTTGAAAACCGCGTAATCGGTTCACAATTTCAGCCGCAGAGCGGGAAAAATCAATCCACCCGTCTTCCTTCTTCAAAATTGGCGCAAGCGTCGCCTGGGAATTGTCTTGCTGCCGAAGATGAACCACTCCAGCTTGCAAATCACGCAAAGTCGCCACGATGAGATCAGCTCCCACAGTCGCCAGCTTCGGCGATAGCGTTTCCGCCGTGTCGGCGGAATCAATCGGGACTTCCTGCTGCAAAAGAATGTCTCCAGTGTCGAGTCCGGCATCAATTTTCATTGTGGTAACACCGGTCATGGTTTCGCCCTGCGCGATTGCCCATTGAATCGGCGCGGCCCCGCGATATTTCGGCAATAACGAGGCATGCAGATTGATATTACCCAGCAGCGGCAGATCGAGCATCCACAGCGGGATGATTCGGCCGTAACCAACAATGACGATCGCATCCGGCTTAAGTTCGCTAAGTTGCATTCGGAACTCGGCATTATTTTTGATAGTTAACGGCTGAACCACGGGCAATTTGCATTTCAAAGCACATCGTTTGACCGGAGAATAAGTAAGCTCCAGCCCGCGTCCCTTCGGCCGGTCCGGCTGCGTGACCACAAGCTGAAAATGGAATCCAGCCTCGACGAGCCTCTCCAACGTTGGTACTGCAAAAGCCGGCGTCCCGCAGAAAACCAGATTGAGAGGGGAGGGCATTAGGAATTACGAGCTGGACCACGGGATAACTTAGGAGTTTTCATTGAGACGCGGGCTCCGCAACAGTTGCCGTTACAAATCGTTTCTACCACTCTCCCGCTTTCACCAGCTTCTTAATTTTGCGCTTAATCAAGTCGCGTTTGATCGCGCTAATGTGGCTGATATAAAGCTTGCCGTTCAAATGATCGGTTTCGTGCTGGAAGGCGCGCGCTAACAGATCGTCGCCAGTTCTTTCAAAAACTTTGCCTTCCACATCCTGCGCGCGAATGGTAACTACCTTGGCGCGGCTCACATTTTCCCGAAAATCCGGAATGCTCAGGCAGCCTTCACTCTGCGAGTGCCGTCCTTCCTTGTGAAGGATCTCCGGATTGATCAGCACCAGCTTCGCATTCGGGTCTTCCTTGAAAGTCACGTCCACCACGGCAATGCGGCGCGAGATTCCAATCTGCGGCGCGGCTAATCCCACGCCGCGCGCCGCATACATCGATTCAAACATGTCCTCGATCAGCTTTTTCAGTTCTTCATCGAAAACCGTTACCTTTTCGGCTGGCTTGTCGAGTACGGGATTTCCAAATTTCACGATGGGATAGATCATTTAATAGTTTTCCAATTGTTCGCGGTAACCGTGAAAGTTGCGCATCGTTTCTCCCATGGAGTCGCCACCAAATTTCTCGAGAGCACAGCGAGCCAAAGTGAGCGCCACCATCGCCTCGGCTGCCACTCCCGCGGCCGGCACCACACAAACGTCAGAGCGCTCATATGCGGCGCTCACCGCTTCGCGTGTGGAAAAATCCACGGATTGCAGAGGCCGCCGCAATGTAGAGATAGGCTTCAGATAACCGCGCACGCGAATCTCTTCTCCATTGGAAACACCACCCTCAATCCCGCCGGCATTGTTGCTGGTGCGAGTGAATCCGGTGAAATTCGCTTTCTCGCCATAGCCGATTTCATCATGCACAGCAGAACCAGGAGAAGTTGCAGCAGTGATACCAGCCCCAATCTCAACCGCCTTCACTGCCTGCAATGACATCACCGCAGATGCCAATAAAGCGTCTAAACGCTCATCCCACTGCACATAAGTTCCAAACCCCGGCGGCACTCCGTGGGCAACCACTTCAAAAATCCCTCCAAGAGAATCGCCAGTCCTGAGAACTTTATCGACTTCGGTTTTCATCAGTTGCTGAATTTCCGGATCAGCACAATTCAGCAGAATTTCTTCCTGACCGTAAAGATCGTTAATTTGTCCCCAGGAAACATTATTTTTAATCGCCACCTGGCCCACTGCAACCACATGACTCAAAACCTCGATGCCCAACTCGCGCAAGAATATCTTCGCTATCGCACCAACTGCGACGCGCGCTGCCGATTCACGCGCCGAGGCCCGCTCCAAAACATATCGCGCCTCGGGAAAATTGTATTTCAGAGCGCCTGCCAAATCGGCGTGGCCGGGCCGCGGCGATGCTACTGGCTTATGGCGCTGCGGATCTCCCTCATTCACCGGCAAAGATTCCTGCCAGTTTTTCCAGTCTTTGTTTTCGAGCTGCAAAGAAATCGGGGAGCCAATCGTCGTGCCATGGCGCACGCCGGAAAGAATATGAGCGGTGTCCCGTTCAATCTTCATCCGCCCGCCGCGGCCATACCCTTGCTGCCGCCGCCACAACTCCCGATCGACAAATGACTGATCGACTTTGAGCCCAGCCGGCAAGCCCGAAAGAAAAGCGACCAGAGCTTCGCCGTGAGATTCTCCCGCTGTGAAGTAACGCAGCATAAACGGTCGATTTTACCTGATGCTGCGCATCTTTGTAGTCTTGCCGCGAAAGAACTTTAGCGCGCCGATTTCTAAATACGGAAATTTTCAGAATTTGAAGGGAACAGGCTGATATCGCTGCTACAATGAGGCTTCTGGTTTTCGAGTTTCTCCGGTAACACTCTTTCAGCGGTTCGCGTCACTCGCAGAATTTCTGGCCAAATTAACTCAGGAGGATCTGTGTGCCCCCCGCACAGGTACAAAACGAAATATCGAGCGGAAAAATCCGCTGCGTGCTGGTGCATGAGCACCTATTGTTACGGCAAGGTCTAAGGCGTTTGTTGGAAGATGAGCCCGACCTTGAGTTCGTAGGCGAAGCCGGAAATTTAGCCGGCTCATTGCGGACCATTCTCGAATCACGTCCTGATGTGGTCATCGCAGATGCTTCGACGTTTGGCTTATCTGCCTCTGAAGCCGAGTTGCTTTTCTCCCGCGAGTCTCCTCATACGAAATTAGTTTTCCTGAATAAAAATGGACGAGCCAGCTCGGTTTTTGGCGAACGGGATGGAGTGGAAGACTCTCCTGCGCAGCAAACACCCATGGAAGAGGTCGTGAAAATGGTCCGGAATGTATGCGGCAGGCCGGATTGGAAATCACGATTGGACCAGGATTCGGGCAATACCGAGTCGCGTAGCGAGGAACTCCCTTTGACCACGCGTGAGAAGGAAGTTCTAAAGTTGTTAGCTGAAGGAAAAACCGTGCGCGCGGCAGCCACCGATTTGGGCCTGAGCAGCAAAACGGTGGACGCACACAAATTCAACCTGATGCGCAAGCTCAATATCCACAACAAAGCCGGGCTTGTGATGTGGGCAATTCAGAAGCGGCTGGTAAAAATTCCCGCGAGCTTTTAGAGCTGTTAGAGTTGTTACGACTGGCGTTGGGGAGCCAGTGAATCAGAGCATCGCGTAGTCAGCCAGTTCGGCCACGCTGTGAACCTCCAAATCCGGGCGTCCTTCAGCAGCGCGAACCGCGCCGACTCCCTTTCTCGCCGATGGACGGTTCACCCAGACAGTCGCCAACCCAAGAGACTGCGCCGGAATCACGTCGTGGTAGAGGCTTTGCCCCACGTGCAACACGCGTTGCGGGGGAACGCCAATGCGGCATAACGCGAGTTCAAAAATTTTCAACGACGGTTTATAAGCTTCAGCTTGCTGCGCCGTTATGACCTGATCAAATTCGATTCCCAACTGCGGTTTGGTGGCCGCGAAAAGATCATCATCTACGTTAGAAATGATGGCCAGCCGAAAGCGCCTCTGAAGCTGCTGAAGCGCCGGCGTAGTATCAGGCCATGGTTTCCAGCTCTGCAACGATTCGGGCAGTGAGCATACTTCCTGTTCCGCAGGCACGAACTGAAATTGTTTTCCAAACTGCCTCACCACAGACTGAAGGACTTGCCGATAGCAAATAAATTTGCCTTGCTCCGCGCTCGCTTCAAAATCCCCATATAGCTGTAACAACGAAGCGGCGTCTACATTCTTGTCATGAGCGGCAAGAATACGTTGAAGACAACGAAGAATTCCTTCTTCCCAATCGATAAGTGTCCCATAACAATCAAAGGTAAGAACTTCGAACCTGCTGAAATCGAGCATATGCGATCAGGATTGTCTGGCGGGAAACTTAAGATTTCAGTTCTGGAAGTACGTGAGCTTCGTCATTGGATTCAGCCGGCGCTTCCGTCTCTCCCGCGGCAGAAGAGCTTTCCGTGTGAACACTGTTCTTCGGCGTAAGAAACTTTGTGCTATTTAATAAAGGCCGACCCAGCGATGCATTAAAACTCGTCCACGGACTCTCCATGTCCGCTTCGCGCTCAAAGTGAGCGCGCATAGCTTCCATCTTCGAATCCAGATCGTCCATGTAGTGCAGCAGCAGCGCCTCGGGAAACATAGGCAGTTTCGGCGAGCCAAATTCATATTGCCCGTGATGGCTGATGATCAAGTGCTCCAGCAGCGTTTTGAGCTCGGCGGGAAAATCCGGCACCAATGCAAGCTTGGCTTGCAGCATTTCTAGCTCAATTACCATGTGCCCGAGCAACTGCCCACGCGTGGTGTACGAAAACGAGCGATTGTAAGCAAGTTCGTGAATCTTGCCGATATCGTGCAGAAAAACGCCGGTCAGCACCAAATCGCGATTGACTTGCGGATAATTACGGCAGACCAGATCGCACGATCGAAAAAGCGACACCACATGATCGAGAAGCCCGCCAATGTAAGCATGATGCAGGGTTTTGGCCGCTGGCGCGTTTCGATACGCGGCAGCAATTTCCGCATCAGCCATGAAAGCCCGCACCAAAAATTTGAGATGCACGTTCTGGAATGAAGAAACAAAATCCGTCAGCGTCTGCCACAGTCCGTCAATATTTTTGGTGGTTTTCGGAAGGTAGTCGGCGAATTCGATTTCCGTGTCGCCAAGCTTGCGCAATTTGTGGATGGTCAGCTGAAAACGGTTCTTGTACTTATTCACCAATCCTTTGATCTTGAGAAAATCATCCTGCTCGAAAACGTTCAAGACCTCTTCCACGTTGTCCCACATTTTTGCATCGAGCTGCCCCCCGCGGTCGCCCAGCGTTAGCGCGAGATACGGCTCGCCAGTTTTCTTAGGCTTGATTTGTTTGGCAACTACGACAAAAGTGGAAGTGATGATCTTGTTTTCGTAGTGCAGGCACTCGCTGATGTAGAAATCCTTCATTCTCCCAAATGAGTGTAAATCAGAACGCAAGCGCCCTGGGTCGAAATGCGAATCTAAAGCACGCCTAGAACCTTCTTTTTCTTCTTCTTCAGATTCTTGGCGTCATTTTCCTTCGCGCTGCTGGTTTCAATCGGCTTAGTTTCGTTCGGGCTGGCGCCGGAATCGACGTAACCATCCTTGATATCGATGTAAGCGTCTTCGCGCAGCTTCGTCAGATACGCGCGCAAAGCGGGCTGCAGTTTCTCGTAATACAAAGCGTCTTGAATTTTTGGCGTGACCTCTTTCAGCGCCGGAATCCCCGCCATCTGATGATCTGTAACCTTCAAAATCACATACCCCTGTTTCGTACGGACCACATCCGTCACTTCGCCCGACTTCATGGCGAAGGTTTTGTCCTCGAGTTCCTTGGCCAGCGTCCCGCGCTTGAACACGCCCAAATCGCCGCCCTGCGCCGCCGATGGACCGGACGAATTTTTCTTGGCGATATCGTCGAAACTTGCACCCGCACGAATCTGTTTCAGCAGATCGTTGGCCTTAGCCTCGGCCGCAGCCAGAGATGCGTTCTCTGCCGCTTGTTTGGCCGCGGCGGCTTCATCCGTAGTGGCGTCCTGGCCCTGAGCATTGCCGTTAGTGCCTGAAGCCGCAGGTTTATCCGCCGGCTTCTCTGGAGCAATCAATATCTCACTCAGCCGAATTGACTCCGCCTGCTCCATCTCACTCTTGTGCTCCTCGTAAAACTTCTGTTGCTCTTCCGTCGTGATGCTCAGATGCGAACCAACTTCTTCGCCAATCACCTTCTCGCGCACAATCTGGTTGCGCATGTTCTGCTTGAAATCTTCATACGAAATGCCTTGCGCGGAAGCAGCCTTTTCCAGGTCTTCCATGGTTTCCAGCTTCATTTCCTTGCGCATCTGGTCGAGGCGTTTTACCAAATCTGTGTCGCCCGTAATCCCAAGATCTTTGCCTTTTTCCAATAGCAGTTGCAGATCGATCAGATCGCGCAGAACATCCTTTTCCTTGTCGGTAAATACCTTGTCCGCATTGGACGGATCCTGCTGCTTGACGTCGTCGCGAAGCTGATCCTTGCTGCGCTGAAACTCCGAAAGCGTGATGATCTGACTGTTCACGCGCGCCACAATTTCTTCCACAACCTGCGCCGAGGCAAGGCTCGACAAACAAGCCATCCCGATGAGTACCGGCAATATTCTTTTCATAAAATTTTGGGTTGGCCGCCACGCTGCCTGGGCTTGCGGCGAAAGTGTGGACTAAGGCCGATTGGGTTATTTTACTACGTAGTTGGACCGCAAAACGAGCCAAAACTGCGCCATTGCGGGTGAAACAATTTCCGGACTATACATTCCTCACAAACGTTAAAGCCGTCATATCATCGGGCACAATCGGTTCGCAGGTAAACTCGCCGACGGAAGTCAGCACCGATGCGCAAATCGCCTGCGCGCTGCGTGAAGGATCGTTTCGCAAATGTTCCTTAACCCGTTCCAGGCCATACTCCAAATCTTCTTCTTTATCGCTCTTGCATCTGCCCTCCACCACGCCTCGCGAAACCAGCAGCAGCGCCGACCCTTTCGCCAAACCAACGGTAGGCGATTCGCTGGTGGCGTGCGAGAAAAGACCGAGCGGCAGGCCCGTGGAAGCCAGCTCAGTAACGCCCGTACTGTCGCGGAGCAATCCCGGCGTGTGTCCGGCATTGGTGTAGCAGAGCGTACCGAACTTCTCGTGATAGCAACCGATAAATGCTGGGCAGGAAATCACTCCTCCCGCAACCTCCATCAGCCCGCGATTGAGCCGGAGGCAAAGTTCGGTCATGGCTTCCGCTTCATTGAAATCGGCGGCTGAAAAAAGTTCCAGCCCCACCGTCTTAAACATTTTTTGTGCCGCGTCAAGGACTGGCTGATTATTCTCGCGCCGCCCAGCCACATCGAGCAGTCCGAATAACACGCGCTCCGGGCCTACACGCAGAGAGTCGTAAAAATCCCCTGCGGCTCGTTTGCCATAAGTCGTAGCGGCAATCTCGGCGCCTTCAATCTTGGGGAATTCACCGGCAGCAGGCTCAATCGCAGGCGTGGGCTCAGGCGCACGGGATTGAAAAAGGGAACACATCCAAAGCAGAAACGACGTGAATGTTAAACCCCGAAGCTAGCACAAGCCCTTAGGCAGCGCAAATGTCACATTTTGCGCAGATTGCGATTTTAGTTAATGCGGGACCCGGGAATTGGCCGTCCGACAATTAATTTGAAGATTTTGATGTTGTTGCCGAACGACTCGAATTGCAGATCGTGGAATTCCGGAGAATGACTTCTTAAATCCTCAGGAAGCCCGGCATCCCACCCCGCCTGAAAAATCCAAATAGTGCTTCCGGGCTCGATGTCTTGAGTTTCGATCAAGCGATTCCAAAGATCCGGAAAGCTATTGGAGGTGAGTGGCGGCGACTTGTAACTGGCGGATACTACGTGGTATCCGCACAAAAATGATTCGAAATCGTGACTCAAAGCTTCGATAGTGATTGGTTGCTGCCGGCACAGGTAGTGGCCCAGAATCAGATCGCTTTCGTAATCGGTAAAAATCAAGTCAGAGACACCGACGTTATGCTGTATGAATTCCATCGCCACGGCCATATTTGTCCGGCTTTGATCGGCTCGCTCCATCATGGGCCGGCGTGGCTTGCCAAAAGCGATGCAAGCGATGAGAATGATGCCCGCGATTGCGAGTGCACGCGTCCATCTTCCTCCCGAGAAGCGTGCAATCGCCACGCTTACGCCCACCATTGCGGGGATGATCAGAAACGCGACATGCCGCGTGCCACCGTAAGGATAAACATGCGCGATGCTGGAGCAGCACGCAATCGCAAACAACAGAAGCAGAAGAATTCCTAGTCTCCGCTGCGAACCATAATCCGCCGGTAAGCTTTTCGCGCGCAATAACCATACAACGCCAGTGACGAATAACAGACCCATCACAACGCCTGCGGCAAGCTGTCCGAAGAAATATTGAAATACTCCAAACGTGTGGCCTGTCAGAAACGTTAACCAGTGATCGTGGGCCGGGTCAAAGTATGAGTGGCGCAGAAAAAAATCGCTCATCCAACCTTGCAGGGCCGTTCGCGATTCTCCCGCTCCCAACTTCGCAACATGTGTCTTGTAAAGGAAGATGGCAAACATCAGTGCGCCAAGTTGGCCGCCTGACCAAACCACGATGAGCTTTGCGGAAATGCGATCCCGAAAGATTCTAATCAGCGCATAAACGCCAATCGCCGCGGCGAATAAGAACGCCGAGTAATGCGACAACATGGCGAGATAAAGACATACAGAAAATGCAGCGATGAGTCCGGGCGAGTTTTTTGCGAAAGCCTCATCCAGAAAATACAAAGCGCTGGCGAGGAATGCGAGCAGCAATGCGTACTGCCGAATTTCAGCTCCGAGCGCAACAATAGGCGGGAGAAGCGCAACGAAGAAAAGTCCGATCAGGCCAGCCAGAGAACCGGCAGAACGACTCAGCCATTTATAAAACATCCAACAAAAAGTCGCGCCTGCCACTACCGAAGGCATCCGCAGCCAGAGCTCGGATGTCCCGCCCGCGCGCCAAAAGTAAAGAACAAAGGTAAGCAGCGGAGGATGCGAAGCGGTCAGACTCTCTCGATAAGCTTGAAACAGCGAAAGCTGATTCGCCAGGCGAAAATGCAAAGCTTCATCAGGGTTAAGGAAGGTGCCCGAGGCCGCCCACAATCGCGCCAGGAAGCCGAAAAAGATAACGACAATCGCGGATGCATTGGCACGCCCCCCCAGCCATGATTCGACTGCGGCATCGCGGTTGATATTTTTCGAAAGTAAAGTCGGCATCAGGCTGTGCTAGCTGGCAAATGCGCCCAACCATTTTACGGGCAGGTGGGCCGCCAATGCGTTGGCTAGGCGTTCGTCGGCAGTGATCAGCTCTGTTTTGCGCTGAATCGCCAACGCAACATAAAGGCAGTCGTACACGCTGCGGTCATGGTAGAGAGCGATCTTAAGCGCATCCGGTAATAAAGTCGCGCAAGAGATGGTGGCGAAATTCCGGTCCCTGATATCCAGCGCAGCCTCTTCAGCAAAATCTCCAGACCATCGGCCCTGGCGAACTCCTTTCCACAAAACGTTACCCACTTCCGCCCAGAAAATGTCCGGTACGATGAAGTCGATCTCGCCGGTTGCATACCGCTCGAGAAGTTGCAGGGATTCGGCAGCCAGCGTCTCGGTCGCGGAAGGGATCGCCCACTTCACGGCAACACTGGCGTCGAGAACGAATGCCGTCAACGATTCCTATCCTCCCGGATCATTTCTTCAGCGTTGGGAAGAAGGCTGGAAGTTTGTAAGCCGCGGGCACGAAGTTGCCTCATTCGTTCGTAGAATTCCCGCCGGCGCTGCAATTCTTTCACCGTAGCGATATTTTGTTCGAGTAAAGAAATCACCTCCGCCGCAATCGACTTGTGGCCCTCGCGCGCGCGTTTGCGCAGAGCGCGGTAAAGATCGTCAGGGATATTTTCGACGTAAAGCGTTGGCATAGGGTTTTCCTATGAGTAGTATAGCAAATACCTAAAATGATAGCTTTGACTATCCTATCTTGACATCGCTTTCCACGGCCTTTATCCTTGATTCTTGCTCCTTGCGGTACCTGCGCTTCCTTGGCGCGCTTCCGCGGGCTTGGCGGCCACAAGTTGTGTCGCGGAGGTTTCCCATGTTCTTCGAAATCAAAGACTTGGAACTTCATCCCATCGAATTTGCGGAGAAGTTTCAGCCGGGTGCGCTCGATCTTGGGCCGGATTACCGCCAGATCGCTCCCGTAGATAGTAGCGGCCGCGCCGACCTGGTGGAAGAGCATCACGGCAAGCACAAAATAATTCAAGATATAAGGGTCAAAGGCCGGCTTGCGACCACCCTCGAGTCCAATTGTGCGCGCTGCCTCGAACCGCTGACACAGAATGTAAATCGCGAATTCGACCTGCTGTATCGTCCGCAAGGGGCCGACGCTGGCCGCGACGAAATGTCTGTAACCGATGCGGAGGCCGAAATCAGCTATTATGAAGGTGAGGGAATTCTGCTGGACGACGTGATTCGCGAGCAGATTTTATTGGCCGTTCCCATAAAAATTACGTGCAATGAAGACTGCAAGGGTTTGTGCCCGCACTGCGGCAAGAATTTAAATCAGGAAACCTGTTCGTGCGCGGTAGCGCAGGAAGAACCGCGCTGGTCCGCGCTGAAAGAAATCCGCGGCAAGCTGGCGCACTAGAATTTAGATTCGAGAAATTAAAAATTGATGATGCGAGGCCGTTGGCCCGAGAGGAATTTTTAGACCATGCCTAATCCAAAACGACGACATTCTCAGAAGCGCACCTCTACTCGCCGTGCGCATGATGCTCTGAAGAGCCACTCGCTCTCCGAGTGCCCCAATTGCCATGAGAAGAAGATGCCGCATCGCGCCTGCTCCAAGTGCGGTTATTACAAAGGCCGCGAAGTAGTCGCAGTGGAAGAAGCCAGCTAGTTCCCCCGCCATGCCTAGCGTGATCGCGTTGGATGCGATGGGCTCCGACCGCGCGCCCAAGCCTGAAATCGAAGGCGCGATCCATGCCGCACGCCACTACGGCGTGCGCGTGCTGCTGGTCGGCCCGGAAACCGTTCTCAAATCCGAACTGGAACGTCATCCCTCGGCTTCGCGCCTGCCCATTGAGATCGTCCACGCCAGCGAAGTGATCACCATGGATGACAAAGCTGTGCAGGCAGTGCGTGCCAAGCGCGACTCTTCCATACGCGTGGGTTTGCGGCTGGTACGCGAGGGACAAGCCGCCGGTTTCGTGACCGCCGGCAACACCGGCGCTGCCATGGCTTCAGCCAAGATGGTGCTGGGAGCCTTGCCCGGCGTCGACCGTCCGGCTCTGGCCGCTGTTCTTCCCACGGCTTCGGGCACAGCTGCCATCCTGCTCGACGTCGGCGCCAACGTCGATTGCAAGCCGCATAATCTAGAGCAGTTCGCGGTGATGGGCGAAATTTATTTTCGCTCCATGTTTGGCGGAATAAAGTTCGGCGACCCCAAACCCGGGCGCTTCGGCCTGGGCGGCGGAAAATCGCCTCGCGTAGGACTGCTTTCGATCGGCGAAGAAGAAACCAAAGGCAATGAACTGACTCGCGAATCGTTTCAGCTCTTGAAGCAATTGCCGCTAAATTTCGTCGGCAACGTGGAAGGCCGCGACTTATTCAACGGCCACGTTGATGTGATCGTGGCCGATGGATTCGTGGGTAACGTTGCGCTTAAAACTTCCGAAGGCGTGGCCCGGATGATACGCACCGTGCTGAAAGAATCGCTGCGGGCAACCATCACCAGCCAGGTCGGCTACATGCTTTCGCGCAGCGCATTTTCCGATTTCAAAAAACGTATCGACCACACCGAATACGGCGGCGCGCCGCTGCTGGGGTTGAAAGGGGTCTGCATTATCACCCACGGGTCATCCAACGCGAATGCAATCAAGAATGCCGTGCGCGTGGCTGCAGAATTTTCCGAACGGCACATCAATGAGTCGATTGAACGCGGACTGGCTGCGCTTCATCCAACGCCGACAGAAGCGGAAGCCGCTCCCGCTCATTAAATTTCCAAATCATGAACGAATCGAAAGATTTTCCCAACGCAAATCCATCGCAGCTGGCATTCATCTTTCCTGGCCAGGGATCGCAGTCGGTAGGCATGGGCCGGGAATTAGCCGAAAAATATCCCATCGCGCGGCAAACTTTTGAAGAGGCCGATGAGGCGCTGGGCTATAGGTTGTCGCAGTTTTGCTTTGACGGTCCTGAAGAAAAATTGCGTCTCACCGAAATCACCCAGCCCGCAATTCTCACCGTATCGATCGCCGCTTTGAGGGTTATAGAAAGCCAGATCCCTAAGCCGTGCGCCGTAGCTGGCCATAGCTTGGGCGAGTATTCCGCGCATGTTGCTTCGGGCACCATGCCGTTTGCCCAGGCCGTATGCACTGTACGCGACCGGGGGAAATATATGCAGGAAGCGGTTCCGGTGGGCGTGGGAGCGATGGCGGCCATCGTGGGCTTGCCGTTGGAAAAAGTTGAGGAGATCTGCCGGGAAGCCGCGCAGGGCGAAGTATGCTCGCCCGCCAACATCAACTCGCAAGAGCAGATTGTCATCTCGGGCCACACTGCCGCAGTCGAGCGCGGAGTCAAACTCGCGTCCGAACGCGGGGCGAGACTCGCCAAGTTGCTGCCGGTGAGCGCACCCTTTCATTGTTCGCTGATGAAGCCCGCGCAAGACCGCCTCGGAGCGGATCTGAACCATTTGAAGATGCAGAAGCCCGTATACCCCGTGATTTGTAACGTGAGCGCAACGCCAGTCTCGGATGAATTGCAGGCCCGCGAAACCTTGTCTGCGCAAGTGACAGGCGCGGTGAAGTGGGAGCAGTCCATGCGCTGGTTGATTGAAGACGGAGTTCAGATGTTCCTGGAAATTGGTCCGGGAAAAGTTCTCTGCGGATTGATGCGGCAGATCGACCGCTCGAAAACCTGCTTGAATATAGGCGACGTGGCAACGCTAACCAAAGCGCTGGCGCAGTTCGGAAGTTAGAAATCCTACAAGGCTGGGATTTAGTGTGTCGCGCGTACGCGCCTTAGTGGAATTCCAAATCGCAGGGCGGCGTGCTAATTGTCTTATCGGATTTGTCCACGTACAACTGCGCATGCTGTGTGCGATCATTCACGATCACATCGACCACGACTCCGGTCCCACCTCCGGGACAGTTGCTGGTGCCGTAAATCTTAAAAGTCTTTATGGTGCCCCACTGCCCGCCCGGTCCCCAATCCTGTTTGAACTCGTTGAGGGGATATTGCGCGTGATTCTGCGGATGCTGCTTCCAGTCCGGGTCTGCGTAGTAAACGCCGTAGGCAGTTTCGAAATCCTGTTTTTGCAGCGATGAAAAGAACTTGCCGGCCACGCGTTCCTCAGGCCAGAAACGATTCCACCAGCCCAGAAAAGCGAGCACCAGCACAAGAACAACGAGGGAAATAATACGGATTCGTCTCTTCCGCTCTTTTTCCGGATGGTAGTCTTTGGCGTCCAATAGAGTCATGTTTCTTTAGAATAACGGACACCGCACGGAAGTCAAAAGTTTCCGAAGAACAGATTCAACGCCGAGGCGCAAAAGACGCCGAGAAACTCGAAGCAAATATATTTTCTCAGTGCAATCTTTGCGTTCAAGCTTTATAGCGTGCGCTTAAACAAAGGCGTAGCAATACTGAGCGCAACAACTGCGAACAGGGAAAGATAAAGTAAATCCGGCCACACCGCCATCAATCCGGTTTCCTTCAGCAGCAGCGACTTGAACCCGTTTACAGCAAAAGTAAACGGATCCACATTGGCGATCCAGCGCAGCCACCAGGGAAACGCCTGAATGGGATAAATTGCGCCGCTGGGAAAAAACAGCAGCGTATTCAAAATGCCGAAGGTCGCGCGCGGTACCAGCGGATCTTCCACCCGCACCATGAGCAGAAACATCATGGCATTCAGAGCAACTGCAGTTAGCACAATCAGAACCATCAAGCCTATCGCCGTCCCCAGATGGAACAAGCTGCCAACTCCAGCCAGTAGCGCGCCAACCACGGTGATGATGGTTCCGGTCATCACCGCTTTCACTGCGCTCGCCGCGTTCAGTCCAAACACCAATTCCGTCTTTGTAATCGGTGTGACCAGGTAGCCTTCATGTACGCCGCGCGCTTTGTCGTCGATGTACAACATGCCGCCACCGATCATCACCGACATAAAAATGGCCAGCGTGATCGACCCCGGCAGCAGATACTTCATATATTCGACGTAGGGATAAAGCTCCACAATCTGAAGCACTGTCTGCTGTAAAATGCGCGGCTCGACGACAGGATTATTCAGCGCGTTTGTGATTTGCGTGAGCTCATCCTCGAGCGTGGAACTCATGAAGTTGTCGCTGTTATCCACTACCAGCGCGATCTGCGGACGATTCTGTTCGTAGACTCTGCGCGAATATTGCGGCGGAATAATCACCGCGCCCTGAATCTTGCCGTTGCGCACGTCCTGCAATGCCTTCTGCTCGTCGGTGTAATAAATAGGCTGAAAGGTACGCATATTCGAGCGCACGGAATCGAATGCTTCGTGGATGCGGATGGCTTGCGTGCCGCCGTCTTCATCCACCAACCCCAGCTTCGCGTCTTTGATCTTTCCGCCGAAGGCATTGCCCAGCACCAGCAACTGCACCAAGGGGAAAATCATCGACACCATCATCAACGCGGGCGAGCGGAAAAACTTGCGCATCTCCCGTTCTACGATTGCGAACATGCGGTTCATGGCTGCATCCCCGGTCTGGGAGGCATGACAAAGCTGTGAGCTTTGACTAGTTCGTCGCGCAACTGCCTTCCCGTGTAGTGAACGAATACGTCGTCCAGCGTGGTGTTTTGCACCGAGAGTGATTTCACGGGAACCGAAGCCTGCACTGCCATCTCCACAAGTTCGGTGGTGGTGCGCGAGCCATTGCCGGTGAGCACGCGAAACATTCCCGCGCCTTCATGCTGAATTGAAGTTACATCGTCGAGCGCGTGTAGGCGATCTTCCCAGTCGTTAGGCGGATTCTCGAATTGCACTTCGATCACATTCGAACCGGGCACGCTAGCTTTCAATGCCATCGGCGCGTCGAGCGCGACCAGCTTGCCGTGGTCGACAATGGCAATGCGGTCGCAGAGACGATCGGCTTCGTCCATGTAGTGCGTGGTGATCAGGATGGTGAGCTGCCGCTGGGCCTTGATGTTGCCCAGCATCTCCCACACAGCTACGCGCGAAACGGGATCGAGTCCGGTCGTCGGTTCATCCAGAAAAAAGATTTTCGGATGATGTACGAGCCCGCGCGCAATTTCCAAACGCCGCCTCATGCCACCGGAAAGCGTTTTGGTCTGCGCTCCTCGCCACTTGGTCAGATCGACCAATTCGAGCAGCTCATCGATCGATTTCTTGCGCTCTTTGGCTGGCACGTCATAAAGCTTGGCGTAGATGTTCATGTTCTCCTCGACGGTAAGGTCGAGGTCGCTGGTTAGCGCCTGCGGAATCACGCCGATGGTGCGCCGCGCCGAGTCGGGATCCTTACTGACATCATATCCGCCGATGCGAGCGAACCCAGCGGTGATTGGGATCAGCGTGGTCATCATGCGGATCAATGTGGATTTTCCCGCGCCGTTCGGTCCGAGCAGCCCGAAAATCTCGCCTTCCTTCACGAAGAACGAAACGTCGTTCACAGCGGTAAAGTCGCCGTACTTCTTCACGATATGATCGACCTGAATTGCGTACGGCACCGTTCCGGCAGGGCCATTGCCATTCGTCTTGTTATCGGCAGAAGCCATTATTGCTGCCCCGCTGCCGCTGCTGTTTGAGGATTGCTCTCGCCGCTGATTTGTGCTGGCGAAACCAGAACCTCGGCCGTCATGCCGGGAACGAATGCTCCTTTGGGGTTCTCCAAACGAACTTTCAGCACGATGGTTTTGATATCGCGTTTGCGGCGGCTTACATCGCGCTGCGTGGCGAAGTCGCTCTCCACACCTTTGAAAAAAACTCTGCCGCTGGTAATGGCTCCACCCGGCAGGCGCACGCGCAGCACATCGCCGTAGCCGATATGGTCGGCATAAGTTTCCGGAATCGCCGCTCGCACCCAGGTGTCATTCAAATCGACGATAGTCACAATCGGCGCGCCGATGTTGACCACTTCTCCCTGCCGCGCCGCGCGCACGGAAACCGTGCCGGTCACCGGCGCGTAAACATTGGTGTATCCCAGCCGCACAGCGGCCTGATTTTTCTGTGCGATGGCGTTCTTGAGATCAGCCTCGGTCGATTGCACCGTGCTTTTGGCGGCATTGGCTTGCTGCGTGCGCGCGATAGCGGAGTTTAAATCTGCCTGCGCGGCATTCACCAACTCCTGCTGCGCCTGTACCGTCGCTTGCGCCGCTTGCAGATTCGTTTCCGCCTGCACGCGGTCTTGTTCGGACTGGACCCCGGCTTTCGCGAGTTCGATCATGCGCCGGCTGTCGCTCGCGGTGCGGTCAAGCGTAGCCTGCGCCTGTAACAATTGAGCTTTTGCTGAAGAGAGTTTCGCGCGCGCATTGGCAACGTCACTCGAGGTCGAACCGGAGGTCGATTGCTCGGTATGCTGCATCTCCGCGACTTTGCTTTCCAGACTGGAAATATTTGCCGATGCCGCCGCTTCCTGCGTTTGCAATTCGGAGGGATCGAGCACTGCAATCAAATCGCCGGCCTTCACCGGCGTGCCTTCATCCACCAGCAACCTCTGGATGCGACCTTCCACCTGCGCACTGACGATCACCTGGTTGGAGTCGACCGTGCCGATCAGCTCCAGATCCTTCGAATGATCGGTGGAGATGAAATAGTAGACTGCGGCGACTACGAAGATGATGCCGATCAGTATAAAAATGCGGTTACGAGCACTCATTTGCGTACTCCTGCTTTGCGAAGAGATGGCGCGCTGCCCCGGGGTGCGAACAGCGCCGCAGAGATAAAATCCAGAACTGCCGCGCGCCGTTCAGCAATGCGTTTAGGCGCAAGTGGGTCAAAGCGCACGATCCGTTTCATGACCGGTGCACTGCTGAAATAAAAAACGATCATTGCGATCATAGAAGGCACAAAGTGCGCCGGGTCTACATTGCGGAATTCGCCTTCTGCAATCCCTACTTGTAATAACGAACGAACCCTGCGATATATTGGCTGGAAATAAGTTTTTACCAGCCGGTCGAAGTGAACCGTATTGCCTTCTTTTGCCCGCATCATTTCGCGCTGCATCAACCGGGGATAAATCGGATTCGAGGCGATGAAATCGAAATACGCGCCGGCATAGGCCATAATTTTTTCCCGCGGCGGCAAATCGCTGTCGAGCACGCGAAAAACATTCGCTTTCATCCCGGAAAAAGCCGCATCGAGCACGGAGCCGTATAGCGTTTCCTTATCTTTGAAGTAGTAGTACAGCAGCGCCTTGTTGACCCGGGCCTCGCGGGCAATGGCGTCGGTGCGGGCGCCGGCGATCCCGTTCGCGGCAAACTCCCGCGCGGCCGCCTGCAAAATAGCCGCCCGGCTTTCTTCAGGCTGGCCGCGCGAGCCCATGCGGGAATGCGAATCGCGGCGATGAGGATTTCTTCCGGGCATGTCTAATTAACCAGTTAGTTAGATGATAGCATGACTGTCCAGTTCCCGAAAATTTTAAGTCGATTTTTGTCGAACGGAAAAATCTTCGCATCGCGCTATACCTCCTAAACGTGCCACGGGCAGGTTCGAGGATTGAGTCAGGCTTTCTCCGCCAGTTAGTTACCCCCGTAACACCAAATCGCGCCGTCCATTAAAGCCCCCATCTGTTTCTACCGATCTTCCATCGATTGTGCTTTAACCGGAGCCGGAGGAAGTTCGTTGATGATCTCCATCAAGAAATATCTCGACATGGCTTCTTATCCTGTTGAGGCCGCGCCAAAAAGCTCAGCCCGAGCTTCCTTGTATTGATTCATCCGCGCTCGCGGCCGATTTGGTGAAGTCTTACCGCTTCGTTGTACTCTCCATGGGGAACAACGGTGTTCTCGCCTGTCCCGCAGTCGGTGCCGATCTGCAACAGGCACTGGCACGGTTGCTCTGCCGCTTCGACGAGCTCTTTCTCCCAGGCTGGTGCAGGAAACCGGGAGCCAGATCAACGATCAACTGGATTTGTGGGGCGGACGCGCCGCCGAATATTTCAAAGCAAAGACGGGAACTGCAAGCCGTTGCCGACCTTGAGGACCTCGGCCAAATCCGCGCTTCGCTCGTGCGTCAAGCCACTGAACCGGAGCTATGCGTAGACCAAATGGCGGAGGACAACGGTCGAGCCATCACAGAGTTGAAAACTGAAATGTCGGTTTGCGAAATACGGCTTCGCGAAACGGAGACGCTCGCCTCGAAGGACGAGCTCACCGGTTTGCTTAACCGGCGCAGTCTGGAAAACCGCATCGAAATCGCCATCGCCTCCGTGCATACCTTCTGCCTGGTTTTATTCGACCTCAACGGCTTCAAGCAAATCAATGATTCTCACGGCCATGCCGACTGCTGAAACAGTTTGCCGATGAGTTGCGCGCCAACGTTCGTGCTTCCGATACCGTTGGACGGTGGCGATGAATTTGTCCTGCTGCTCGATTGCGATCTGCTGGCGGCGCAAGGCCAGATCGAGCGCATCGAGAGATGGGTATTCGGCGAATACACACTGCCATCCGACGCCGGCCACGCACCGCTCAAGCTTGATATTCGCGCCTCCATTGGCGCGGCAGAGTGGTCATCGGGGAATCCATGGCACACTTGATCGAGCGTGCCGACCAGGCCATGTATCGTCAGAAAAAACTGGCGCGCAAGCAAAATGCCTGATGCGGGTCGTTCAGTTCGCTCCGCCTGCGATCGACGGCACAAGAAGGACTTCGTCGCCGTCGCTGAAGATGTAGCTGGGGCCGCCAAGAAAGCGGATGTCTTCCTCATTCACGTAAATATTGAGGAAGCGGCGCACCTGTCCACTCTCATCGCGCAAGTGCGGCTTCAACTCCGGAAACTTCTCATCGAGGGCGGAAAACAATTCACCGAGGTTTGTGGCTGCGCAGGCAATCGAACCTACTCCCGACGTATGCCGCCGTAACGCAGTCGGAATTTGCACCGTGATCGACATATCGTAACCTCAGCGGCTGAAGCCGCTTTTATATTCCGCAACTAACGGCACGACCAAGGTCGTGCCCTTCCCAAATATGCTTTTGCAGCGCGGCTGAAGCCGCGCCTTTCAAAACGAAAGCCGCTAAAACTCCGCCTACGCGCCTACGGTGGCCGCCGCTTCGTGAGCAAGTTCCACATGGTCGAGCGTTTCGTGCAAATACTTTTCGAACTCAACCAGCTTCGGCGCGATTGGCCGCTCCGTCTCATACACGCCAGCCAGCACGTCGGTCGTCTTCAATCCGTTGCCCGTGATGCACAGCACCGTGGTTTCCTCGGGCAGAATGCGGTCCTGGCGATAGAGCTTGCCGGCGGTGCCCACAGTTACGCCGCCCGCGGTTTCGGTGAAAATGCCTTCGGTCTGGGCCAGCAGACGAATCGAATCGATCACTTCAGGATCGCTCACGTCTTCGCCCCATCCGCCGCTGTTCTTGATGGTCTTGATGGCATAGTGCCCGTCAGCAGGGTTGCCGATGGCCAGCGAACGCGCAATGGTAGCCGGCTTCTGCGGATCGATCTCCGAGCTGCCAGTTTTGACTGCTGTCGAAATCGGCGAGCATCCCGTAGCCTGAGCGCCGAAAAACTTCACCGGTTTTTGCTCGACAAAACCAATTTTGATCAGTTCGTCGAATGCCTTCTTGATCTTCGTGATCAGCGATCCGCCGGCCATGGGAACGACCACGTTGTCAGGTAACCGCCAGCTTAGTTGCTCGGCGATTTCGAAGCCGACCGTCTTCGAACCTTCCGCGTAGTAAGGTCGCAGATTTACATTCACAAAGCCCCAGCGCCGCTCCTCGGCAATCTGCGAGCACAGGCGGTTCACCTGATCGTAGTTGCCTGCGATGCGCACCACGTTCGCGCCGAAGACCTGCGTGCCTAAAATCTTTGCCGGCTCGAGATCGGACGGAATAAAGATCCACGCCTTCAATCCCAGGCGCGCCGCATGGGCCGCGACGGCATTGGCCAGATTTCCGGTGGAAGAACATGCTACGGTGTCGAAGCCAAAGGCCTGCGCATTGGCCAGCGCCACCGAAACCACGCGGTCCTTGAAGCTTAGTGTGGGCAGGCAGACGGCATCGTTCTTGATGTACAAATTCTTAGCGGTAACCGAAGTCTGATTCGTGCCCGCCAGCCGCTGCGCGAGGCGCGGCGCCTGAAATAGCGGAGTGAATCCCACCGGCAGCCGCGGCTCAAATCCCTGGGGGAGGGGTAAAAGCTCGGAGTAACGCCACATATCAGGCGAACGCTGCGCGATGCGCTCGCGGCTGAACGTTCCCTGGGCGATCCAGGCTTGGATTGCATCGTAGTCGTAAATAATTTCGAGAGGAGAGAAACACTCGTCGCAAATGGAGCGGGGTTGGTTTCCCCAGCTTCGGCCGCATTCCCGGCAGCGCAATTCGTAGTGAGAATCGTAAGTCGACATCGGGCTACTCGCTTTCTTGTTCTGCGCGAATAGCTGAGGACGAGCCGGGAAAAAGCGTCCTGAAATACAAAGGCCTCTTTTTCCAGGAAATGGGAAAAAGAGGTCGGAATGCAAATAGAAATTAAAGCTCGCATCCGAATCTCATGTTCCCCGTTTCCGGGCGGGAGTTGGCACCTGGCGGTCTGGATATATGATCCAGATCCGGTTGCCGTGGCGTCACAGGGCTCGTCCCTCAGCCACTCTGCATGAAATTCAAATTTGCCCCGAAGGGCAAACCTATCATAATCAGACTACACGGCGACCCCAACTTCGTCAACGGGAAGTTTTTGGATTCGAGCATTCTCCGTTAGTGCTTCCCGGCTGGCTTCATGGGGTTGTATCCGGAGTTCGGATCGAACATAGCCGGGTTCAGGCTTTTGTTATAGCTGGCAGCGGTGACGAAGCGTTCGGCTTGCATATCGCCATTGAAGTAGCGGGTAAATCCGAAGGGCGTCATCACCCCATCAACCGAGCGGTAATTGTCGAAGGTTTCTTCTTCTAAATTCTTTTCCTTATCGGCGGGATCGCGCCAGGAATAACTTTTCTTGATGGGCAGGTGCGTGTCGATATCGAAATAAAGGCTGACCGCTTCGTTCTTTGCATTGATCAAGGTGACGCGTTGCGCTGCAAGGCTGCCGGCCAGCGCAGAGCCGTCAAAGAATAGCGCCACGGTGGGATCGTTCACCCATGATCGCAGGATGGTTTCCAGAGAAAACTTGCGACGGCGCAGGTAGTCATCCAGATCTTTTTTCTCCACGGCGCGCGGACCTTTGTAAGTAAGCTCGTAACCTTTATCGCCCACGTAAACGTAGGCCACATCGCGCTGCGGGGTGAGTTCGATGCGCTCCTTATCGGGATACTCGAGAAACCGCCAAAAGAATACGCCGTTGCTGCTGGGGCGTCCGTGATAAAAGCTGTAAGTCCGGCCCTGCTCCTGCAAGTCATGGGCTCGCAGATAGGCGTCGCCGCCCAGAGCTTGCAGGGCCTGGTCAATGAGTTCACTCGCCTGATGCGCATTTTGCTGTTCCAATGGAATCGCAGGACTGGTTGCGGGAGCGGTTTGGGATGGAGTCTGTACGCCGCTTTGCGCCTGCATTGAAGCCGCGTTTATGAGACTCGCGGTGAATGCGAACTCGAGTACAACGATGAGAAGCGGATGTTTCATGCAAGCATCAGTGGCGAAGCCTGAACGGGAATTGTAGCTGCTTGCGGCAGAATTGCGGACTGCGGCGCACAGCGCGTACTTCCGCGCCTTTTTGTTTGGATGCACGAAAAGCGGACGGAGTCACCTGAGTCTCTCTCGTCAACTAGCCCACCAGCACCGCGCCGCCGTTTACATTGAAAATCTCGCCGGTGATGAAGCCCGCGTATTCGGTGCATAAAAACAGCACGGGTCCGGCAATTTCCTCAGGCGTGCCGACGCGGCCGAGCGGAATTCCGCGGCGAATTCTTTCTCCCGCCGTGGGGTCGTCGAGCGCGGGCTTCGACATATCCGTATCGACCCATCCCGGAGCGACCGAATTAACGTAAATGCCCGACGAAGCTAATTCCGCGGAGAGGCTCTTGGTCATGCTAATAATCGCGCCTTTCGAAGCGGAGTAATCACAATGAAACGCTTCGCCGCGCTGGCCACTGGTGGAGCTGATGAGTACGATATGCCCGGCGGCGGAGCTCATGCGCGGCTGCGCCTTCATCTGCGCCACAGAGTATTTCACCAGGCCGAACACCGCGTCCACATTGATGGAAAGTGTCGAACGCCACTGCTCGTCGCTCATATTTTCAATGGCAACATCTTCCGCCGGCCATACTCCATGATTGGCGACCAGAATATCGATTCTGCCAAAATGTTTTATGGTTTCTGCGACGAGTTGCCGCGCGGCAACGGTGCTGTTTAGATCGCTTTGAATGGAATAACAATTTTTCTCGCCGCACTCTTTTGCCAATGCTTCCGCCAGCGAGCGGGCCTTCTGATAGTTAAATGCCACCTTCGCGCCCGCCGCCGAGAACATTCGCACCGCAGCCGCGCCGATGCCGCGTGAGCCGCCGGTGATCAAGGCTACCTTGCCGGATAGGGACAGAGAAACTGACATGGGAACAGTTTCCCGTTTCTGGTCCTTGGTTGCAAGTGGGTCGGCGCTAACTCTGCAGGCTTTCCCTTGACGGTACCGTCCGCTCCGCCTTCAACTCGCGCAGCAGCAACCGCACCAGCATCCCGTCAAATCCGACGCCGCTCATCTTTGCCAGTTCATCGAGCGCCTGTTCGGGAGTGCGCGCGGCCGCGATCGAGTGCTCGGTCAGCATGTTGGCGTAGGTGTCGGCGAGAGCGATGACGCGCGCCCACAGCGGAATCTGCTCGCCCTTTGCGCCGTCGGGATAGCCCGTGCCGTCGAAGCGCTGGTGATGATGCTCGATGGCCTGGCGCATCTTCCCGCTGCGCGGCAGGATGCCGGCAATTTCAGCTCCCACGCTGGCGTGCATGCGCACCAGGAAAAATTCATCGTCGGTGAGCGGGCCGGGCTTGTTCAGAATGCGCTCCGGCACAAAAATCTTGCCCACGTCGTGAATGCGCGCGGCAAAAATCAAATCCATCGTCTCTTCGGGAGGGAGGTGAAGCGCGCGTGCGATAATCTCCGTGTAACGCGCCACCAGGTCGCCGTGGCCGGCGGTACGCAGCTCGCGGGATTCGGCGGCGCGGCTGAGCACTTCAATCGATTCTTTCAGCAGTGGTACATTGCAATCTTCTTCGCCGCCGCAAAATTTCACCAGCATCGAAGCCAGTTCTTCCAGATGTTCCGGCCCGTTGTGCTCGCGCTGCAAAAATCCCTCGATGTAGGTGGAAATCTGCTGCCGTTGCGGGGCAAATTCTTCTCCTGCGGCAAACTCTTCGGCAGCCGATACACGATTGCCGCCCGAGCGCTTGGATACGTACATGCCCGCGTCCGCGACGCGAATAATGTCCTCAATCGAAAACCCATGCATGGGAAAACTGGCTACCCCGAAACTGCCGGTGATGTGGTGTTCACTCAGCATGGGATCGGAGACCATCCACTGGCGCAACCGTTCGGCCAGCACTTCGGCCTGCTCCGGCCCGGTTTCCGGCATGAGAATGATGAACTCATCGCCGCCGTATCTTGCCACCACGTTCTGCTGCCGCGATTTTTGCTCCAGCAGCCGGCCCACGCGGGCGAGAACAAGGTCGCCTTCGAAGTGGCCCATGGTGTCGTTTACTTCTTTGAATTTATCCAGGTCGATCAGCACAACCGAGAATGGCCGTCCCGAGCGGGAAGCACGCTTCCACTCGGCCGATAATGCTTCCCAGAAAAACCGCCGCGTTTTGATTCCCGTCAAACCATCCGTGATGGATTGTTGCTGTAGTTTTTGGAAGATGAAGGCATTGTGGAGCGCCGTGGCCAGCAAATCGGCCAGCGTGTTGAGGATGAGAACGTCTTGCGGGAAGAACGAGCTCTCGCTGCAGCTTTCGATGTTCAACGCGCCCAGCAGCGTTTCACCATAATTAATGGGAATACAAAGCACCGAACGCGATTCGGGAAGAATCGCGCCCATCTGGCCTTCGATTCCGTTTTGCACCAGCGCGCATTCTCCGGTACGGGCCACGCGGCCAAGAATACCTATGCCGAGCGGTATCCGCCTGCCGACGGAGTGTGCGGTGACTCCCGCTTCAGCTTTGATTTCGATTTCTTTTGTGCCGTAATCGAGCAGGCCGATGCCGATGTGGTCGAAGCTGAAGTTCTTTTGAATCTCACCCACGATCTGGCCGAGCATCTGCACGGGATCGTCGCTCGAGATCGCCGTGCGCGAAATGTTGTTGAGAAATGCAAGTTGCCGTGAGCGGCGCTGTTCTTCGGCGAACAGGCGCGCATTCTCAACCGCTACTGACACCTGCCCGGCTGCCGTCACCAGCACGTCGAGGTCGCGTTGCTCGAAAATATATTCGCGTTCGGTATTCATGGCCACCATTACGCCGGTGGGCTTGCCGCTCAGCAGAATGGGCGCTGCGCACAAACACTTCGCTGGACGTTCAGGGCGATACGTTACGCCGAGCCGCGCCCGCGTTTTTTCAAGGTCGGAGCGAATCAGCAGCGGCTGGCCGGTGCGAATCACATATTCGGTAAAGGCGTTAGCCAGTTTGCGCCTGCGTTTCGGCAGAACACGATCGTCTTCTACTTCCAGTTCGAAGCGAATTTCATCGCTCACCTGAAATGCGATGTAGAAATTGCTGTTGTTGAAAATCTGTCCCAGTTCGGCGTGGATGGTCCGCAGCACTTCATCCTGATCGAGTCGCGAACTGATCGCCTGTCCGATTTCGGTGAGCAGTTCGTATTCCTGCGTACGGCGGTGAGCGTCGTGCGTGATCAGATAATTTTCCAGCGTGAGGCCAAGCTGCAATGCAAGTCCAACCATCAGCCGTGGACCCGATGTTCCGAACGCTTTGCGCTGCGCGTGCGGAAAAAGAATCACGCCAAAGGCGTGCTCGCGCGTTTGCAGGCTGACCGCGGTGAGGTTGCGAATTTCAGCTTTCTGCAAAACTTCTCTGAAATTGGAGAACGTTCCTCCCGTTCCTACGGGCACAGGCTCCGTCATATGGGCAATATCGTGGACGGTGAACAGGCCGCCATGCCGGTAGGCCAGTTCGCATATATATTCGCCGGCACCGTCTTGGGTGAGCGCGCCCAGGAATTCAGGGGTGAATCCGCGTTGCACCGAAGGTACCAGCCCGCGCCAGCGCTCGCTGATATAGATGACCGCGCGTCCAGCGGACAATGCATCAGCCAGACGCTCCAGCGCCGCTTGCATGCTGGGCAGTAAATCGTCAGCCGAGAGCAAACTGCGTGGGTCCGCGCCCAAGGTCGAAAGAGCCAGCGTATTTTCCTGCACCGCATTGCGCTCATTCTCAAACAACACCATCACCATGGCGATGCCCAGCAACATCTGGGGTGCGGGCCCGAGGACGTGGCCGACGGAGCCGAACATTTCCATGTACGGATTGCTCGACTGAATCGCGCCCATAAGCACCGCCCACAGCGCCAGCGAAAATGCCAACAGCTGAAAGCCGACCGAACCCTTGCGATGCGCTCGCAGGTAGAAAACCGCCGAGCAATATAAAAGCACGGCGCTCAGGAAAAAGACCGTCAGGTTTACGTTTTCAGTGCGCTCGTTCAGGGGCAGGCGATTGGTGGCCAGATACATTCGCAAATCGCTGCACGCTAATACCACCCCTATCAGCGTCAAAGTCCAGTCAAACCAGCGAAACCGAAACGCCATCTGGGTAAGCCGCGTTGAGACGAAGATGCTCACCGCCATCGCTACCAGACAGAGAGAACTGCCGAAGAAGGCAATCTTCGCCGGCGGATAGTAAAAGCGATATGCGTCCAATGCATAGTGGATGGAATAGCAGGCCCATGCCAGTTGCCACGCGCGAAAGTAAACCTGCTGGCTCTGCTGGTAAAGATAGGTGAAGAGCAGGCACAGCAACAGGGCAACCACGCCCGGAATGAAGACGATGCTGGTAGAGACACTATTCATAGGGGCTAACTTAGAGTTCTATTGGGCCTGCAGTGTTGGCAATTACTTGAGAAGAACCTCATCAGATGTTTTCACAAGGTAGGCGCCGAACACAACAGGATTTAAGTACATGCACCGCCCGGAAAGTGACTAGGATCGGAAGCCGAGCAAGAAGTCGGCTATCTCATTGGCTTGACGATACTTTTCGCGTCACCATACCATCGAATCTAGTCTTGATCTTATGGCCGAATCCTTAAATCCCAGATCTGGCAAGCCGCGCGTCCGCTTTGCGCCCTCGCCTACCGGATTTCTCCACGTGGGCAGCGCCCGCACCTTCATTTTTAACTGGCTCTATGCCCGCCACAACAGCGGCACCATGATCCTTCGCCTCGACGACACCGACCTGGAGCGCAACACGCAGGCCTCGGTCGATTCCATTTTTGAAGGATTGAAGTGGCTGAACCTGGGCTGGGATGAGGAATACAAGCAGTCGGAGCGGCTGGAGTTGCACCGCAAAATTGCCTGGGAAATTTTCGGGAAAGGTATGGCCTATCGCGACTTCACTCCTGCACATACGGGAGACGCGGAAAAATCCGGTGCGCAGGGGACGTGGCTGTTCAATGCTGATGCTCGGGATCTTTCTTCTGCGGAAAGCGACCGGCGGGCGGCGGCTGGGGAGCCGTTTGCGCTGCGCTTTCGCGTGCCGCGTGACAGTGGAGTTGTACGGTTTACGGACGCGGTTTATGGCGAGCAGGAGAAAGCGACCGCCGATATTGAAGACTTTGCGCTTCTGCGGTCTGACGGAATGCCGACGTATCATCTGGCGTCGTGCGCTGACGATGCCGATTTGCGCATCTCGCATATCATTCGTGGGCAGGACCATCTCACCAACACTTTCAAGCACGTGTTGATCTTTGAGGCGGCGGGCTGCGCGCCGCCTCAGTTTGCGCATCTGCCGCTGCTGGTTGCGCCGGATGGAACAAAACTTTCCAAACGAAAGCACGGGCCGGTAGTAAGCGTAACCACCTATCGCGACGCCGGATTTTTGCCGGAAGGGTTTATCAACTTTTTATGCCTGCTCGGATGGTCTCCAAAGAATGATCGAGAGAATATGTCATTGCAGGAGTTGCAAGATATCTTTTCGCTGGAAGGGATTAATCGCTCGAATGCGGTGGTGAACTTCAAGGAACCGGCGACAACTCCGGAGGAAACGTTCGATCCCAAGGCGGTATGGCTGAATGCGGAGCACATCCGCAGTCTGCCGTTGGAGGAGTTGAGCGACCGCTTGCTGCCGATTGTGCGCGAAGCGGGATTCGATATTTCGGCGGAGAAGATGCTGCAAATTACGCCGCTGATTCGTGAACGTATCAAACTGCTGCGCGATGTGCTGACCGCCGCCGATTTCTTTTTTGTCGATGAATTGCCGCCATACGATCCGGCAGAACTTATCCCGCAAAAAGGCGATACGGCGATGACAGTGAAAGTCCTAACCCGGGCGCGGGAGGTGCTGACGAATGTCGAGTTCAAACACGATCCGCTGGATCAGGCTCTGCGGGCGGCGGCACAAGAGTTGGGGGTGAAAGCGGGACAGATGTTTCAGCCGATTCGCGTGGCCGTTTGTGGTCGCAAAAACGCGCCCCCACTGTTTGAGACGCTGGAAGTGTTGGGCAAGCAGACTACACTGGCACGCATCGAACAAGCCGCGAAGAAAATATAGTGGAGTCCCGGATGCCCTCGTCCGGAAGGTAACACGGAACTTTCCTTGCAAGAGAAGTTGCAGCTCCCCGGCGGACGAAGGCGTCCACCGCTCCACGGTTGCGATAAGATCGAAGTATGAAACCGTTATCCGCTGGAGCCGCGCCCGGCGAAACTGCCCCGCCCGAGCCTCGTCCGTCCAACTTTATTCACGACATCATTGCCGAAGACATCAAAAACAATAAATACAACGGCCGCGTGCAAACCCGCTTTCCTCCTGAGCCCAACGGCTATCTCCACATCGGGCACGCGAAAGCCATCTGCCTCGACTTCGGCCTTGCCGACGAATTTGGCGGACACACCAACCTGCGCTTCGACGACACGAATCCCGAGAAGGAAGACACCGAGTACGTCGATTCGATTCAAGAAGATGTAAAGTGGCTCGGCTATCAGTGGGACGGACTCCATTACGCGTCGGATTACTTCGATCAGATCTATGAGTGGGCGATCAAGCTAATCAAAGATGGCAAGGCTTACGTCGACGATTTATCCGCGGAAGAAATTCGCAAGCATCGCGGAACTTTGACGGAGCCGGGAAAAGAGAGTCCGTATCGCAATCGCCCGGTCGAAGAAAATTTGGGTTTGTTCGAGCGCATGAGGGCCGGAGAATTTCCTGATGGCTCGCGCGTGCTGCGGGCGAAGATCGACATGGCTTCGCCGAATTTGAACATGCGCGATCCGGTGATGTACCGCATATTGCACGCGCATCATCACCGCACCGGCGACAAGTGGCCGATCTATCCCATGTACGATTTCGCGCACGGGCAGAGCGATTCGCTGGAAAAAGTGACGCACTCCATGTGCTCGCTCGAATTCGCCGACCATCAGCCGCTCTACAACTGGTTTATCGAGCAGCTCGGTATCTTCCCTTCGAAGCAGATCGAATTCGACCGCCTCAGCCTGACTTATACGATGATGAGCAAGCGCAAGTTGCGCCAGCTTGTCGAAGAAGGGCGCGTGCAGGGCTGGGACGATCCGCGCGTGCCCACACTCAGCGGGATGCGGCGGCGCGGCTACACGCCCGAAGCGATTCGCAACTTCGTAATCGCCGCGGGAGTTTCGCGCACGAATGGAATTGTCGAACTGGCCATGCTCGAACACTTCGTCCGGGAAGACTTGAACAAGCGCTCCCTGCGCGTGATGGCCGTGCTGCGTCCGCTGAAGGTTGTGATCGACAACTATCCGGAAACGCAGGTCGAAGAAATGGACGCGGTGAACAACCCAGAAGACGCGAATGCGGGCACGCGCAAGGTGCCGTTCTCGCGCGTGCTCTACATCGAGCACGATGATTTCCGCGAGGATCCGCCGAAGGGATATTTTCGTTTATCGCCGGGACGCGAAGTTCGCTTGCGCTATGGATATTTCATCACCGCGCAGAGCGTGGTGAAAAATGATCGCGGCGAAGTGGTCGAAGTTCACTGCACCTACGATCCTGCCTCGCGCGGCGGCAACTCGCCCGACGGACGTAAGGTGAAATCAACCATCCATTGGGTTTCAGCCGCGCACGCGGTCGATGCCGAGGTGCGCATTTACGAAACGCTGTTCAGCAAAGAGAATCCCGACGACGTTGAGCCGGGCCAGGATTTCACCGCGAACCTGAATCCGAACTCGCTCGAAGTAATCCGCCAGGCGAAGCTGGAGCCGTCGCTGGCGACGGCGCCGGTGGGCGGCCGCTATCAGTTCGAGCGTCTGGGATATTTCTGCGTCGATTTGGATTCGAAGCCGGGCAAGCCGGTGTTCAACCGGACTGTGGCGTTGAAGGATGCTTGGGCGAAGGTGGAGAAAAGGGGCAATGTCATGGAAATGCACGGTCCCGGGCCATGCGAGGCGCAGCGATGTCAGCGAGAGCTGCGCGGCGAAGATAGAATCATCAAGCACGCGAATGATGGGATTCGAGTGTGCGGAAAGAACTATCACAAAGGTTGTGAGCCTTCTCAGAGGGAAATCGCAGCAAAAGATCTATCGTAGCTACCTCCGCACGCATTCCGGTGGCAATAGGGATTCTTCGCTTCGCTCTGAATGACAGCGAAGATGGCCAGAGTCCAAGAAGTCCTCTAACTTTTTCCGCCCCGCGTAGTCTAAACCGCATTAAGATGTCTCGTTTGGTCTATGTCCTGAGGGTCTTGCATGAACCCGTATACGACAAGTACTGCAGTCCTGCTCTTCGAGTTCTCCCGCACCGCATTTTCGATGAGCCTCGCCGGCATCGTATTTTTTCTGATTGCCTTGTGGGCTGCGAAGGCTAATGTCGCGCAGGCGCGAGGGCTCGACAAAGTTGTCGCCCTGGCCAACCTGTGTTTCGCGCTTCCTCTCGCGGCCTTTGGCGCGGAGCATTTCGCCGCCGCAAAAGGCATCGCGTCGATCGTGCCCAAGTACATGCACTGGCCCCTGTTCTGGACTTATTTCGTCGGCATCGCGTTGCTCGCCGCGGCTTTGAGCATTGCGACAAAAATTCTTGTGAACTGGTCCGGGCTGCTGTTCGGTTGCATGATGTTTCTGTTCGCGGCGATGATGATCGTGCCGGGAACACTGGGCGACCTCCACAACCGGATTAACTGGGTGCTTATGTTTCGCGAGCCGTCGTTTGGTTCCGGCGGCTGGATTCTTGCGGGAGCCGCAATGGCCAAAAGGGATGGTGCAGGAAGCAAGATGATCATGATCGGCCGCATCGTGATCGGCCTGGGCGCGATCTTTTACGGCGTCGAGCACTTTCTTCATCCACTCAATGTCCCGGGCGTTCCACTCGAAAAATTTATGCCCGCCTGGATTCCAGGTCCCAGGCTCATCGCTTATCTGACAGGCGTGATTCTGTTGGTTGCGGGAGTGTCTATTCTGCTTGCGAAAAAGACCCGAATGGCTGCGACTTATCTCGGCACGTGGATTCTGCTGCTGGTCGTCATTATCTATGGGCCGATCCTGATTTCCTCGCTTTTAAACACGAGTACGGATGTGAAAGTCGAAGGGCTCAATTACTTTTTCGATACGCTGTTATACGCCGGGGCGATTCTTGCGCTTGCCAGCGCGTCGCCGCGCACGGATTCCTGACTACCTGCCGTCCATCGCGAAGTCGAATGACCCCTACCGCTGTACCACGCTGGTGGCTATAGGGATTCTTCGCTACGCTCAGAATGACAATGCAGGGGAATACCGACAGTTAATTGTGTATATGCGGGCTCTGCGCTGGATTCGCGTGGTGCTCGGGCGGTTCCTTTGTCACCTTCACCTCAAAGCTTACCGGGAGAGTTTTTGGCGGATAGCACGCGGCGTTATCGCAAGCCTGGTAGCGCAGCACGCCGTGCATGACGTATTTTCCCGGCACCACCGAGTGCAGCGGATGCACTCCAACCGCAACCGTAAAGTCTCCTGTGTAAACGCTGAGCTTTTCGTCGGGCGAAAAGGGAAAACTGGCGTCCTCGCCGGCGGGATATCCAATCTTTCCCAGAACTATGTCGGTTGGGACTTCCATCTTCAATGTGGTCGGAATGAGGAACTCCGACTTGGGCGTATTCGAGTTGATATGGTAACCGGCAGGCACGCGAAAGTTTAAGTTGACCATGGTTTGTTCGGCGCGTTGTGTCGTAGTCAGTGGGACCGGGACCATGCTAAGCGTGGGTGCTTTGCCCGGCGTCTGCGCGTAGGCGAGGCCTGCCCCCACCAAAAAAATCGACGCAAGCAGCATCGCGGAAATTCGCCGGTTATTACTACGCAATTTGATTATGGCTTTCATCGTGCGATCAGCTCTTCCTCGCGGCTTGAACTCATTTCCCGACTGAATGCCTGGCTGGTTGCGGCGTGCGTATTCAGCGCTTTCTTGACCGAGTCTTCAATCTCGGCCTTACCGCGCAGCCCGAGAATCTTATCCACGATCTTGCCGTCACGCCCAATCAAAAAACTCTCCGGCAAGGCCGGAACGCCGCCGTACTCATCGCCAACCGATTCTTTCCCGATCAGAATGGGATAATTCACGCCCATATCTTTCGCAAACTTGGCGATGTCTTCTTTGCTGGCGTCATCCATGGCGACGCCGATAATCTGCAATCCCTGCGCAGAGTACTGATTTTGCATCTCGACAAACCACGGCATCTCGATCTTGCACGGTCCGCACCAGGTCGCCCAGAAGTTAAGCAACACCGCTTTGCCGCGGAAGTCGGAAAGCTTCATGGTTTTGCCGTCGAGCGACTCGAGGGTGAAATCCGGAGCGAGAGAGGAAGTCGTCAGCTTCGGCGCAAACGACGGGCCCGCGGCTCGCGCCTTGTGGTAGCCAAAATAAATTCCAAACGCGATAACGAATGCGACGAGGACGAGCGCCAGCGGATTACGGTTCACGGCATAACTCCGATCTTCTATACGTCTGTGCTGTAGGATCCTTCGACTGCGCGAGAGTTCGCTTCGCGACTCCGCCGCTCAGGATGACATTACCGTATAAATCTATAAAGCAAACCGGTTCAGGAATGAAAGCCAGTTCGAAATCAACGTAAAGCGGCCGATCACCAGCAACACTCCGAGTCCGATCAGCAAAGCTCCCGAGGCGACCTCCAGCGTGTGCATGTGCGAGCGGAAGCGGCTGTAAAACTTGAGAAAACGCTCCATCAAAAGCGACGTCAGCAGAAACGGTACGGCCAGTCCCAGCGAGTATACGGCGAGCAGCAGGATTCCCTTCACCAGCGTATCTTGCTCCCCGGCGATGGTCAGGATCGTAGCCAGGATCGGGCCCAGGCATGGGGTCCAGCCAAAGGCGAATGCAAAGCCGATTACGAACGCGCCCACCGGAGTGCTGCTGCCTTTTACGCTATGCAAACGAGTGTCTGTATAAAGCGCTTTGATCTTGAAAATTCCGGTCAGGTGCAACCCAAAGAGAATGATGACGACGCCCGCCACTCGGGCCAGCGTGTGTTTGTAAATCCCGAGTACCTGGCCCACCTCGGTCGCCGCAGCCCCCAACGCGATAAAAACAACGGTGAAGCCCAGGATGAAGCCAACGGAGTTCACCATCACGCGCCGCATAAGGTGCGCCTGCGGCGCCTTGAGTTCTTCGAGGCCGGCGCCGGAGATCAGGGAAAGATATCCCGGCACAAGTGGGAGCACGCAGGGCGAGAGGAACGAAATCAATCCTGCGAAAAATGCGGCGATCGGCAGTGGAAGGCTCGACATGCGTCTTTCATTGTACCTTTTCGATTCTACTGCGTATTCCATCAGACGAATGGCGCTGTATTTAGTTGCAGCTTCGCGGCGTATCTGTCTATTTGGATTTTGCTGGTACTTCTGTTGGTCCTGCCGGCTCGGTCCACTCCGGTCCGGATTCGGCCATCATCTTCCGGAGAAAGCCGAACGGCACAGCCGCGTTCAGCACTGCGCGATTACCGTCCTGCTTGACCTGAAGGCTTTCGAAAAACGATTTCACGTCAGGATCAGTACCGTGGGTTCCCAACGATATTTCGGCGGTGTGAGTCAACGCCACAAAAACGTTCACTTTATCGATGATGCTTCGCGCTTCATCGGGATTTTCGGTAAATGCCTCGGCGCGCACATGAATCGCGTTGGCCCTTAAGTTCAGATGCAACGGGCTGAGATATGTTCCCGATACGACGAGGGTCGCGGGTGCGCCAAACAATGCACCCCAACTGCCAACGTTGCGCGCGGAAGGATCGATTCGCGCGACCGCCCAAGCCAGGCTGGCAAACTGCACATGCTTGTAATACTGTCGCAGCAAAGCCGGGCCACCGAACGGCGAAGCCAGCCGCCGGGAACGGTCGATCATTCCGCGAACCACAGCCGGATCATCATGGTTCGAGGCCGCCACGGAATCGGCGCTCAACACCGCCACGCGCAGGGTTCTGCCTTCCAGTCGTATGGTGAAAATATCCACCGATTGATAATTCTCAATCGACTGCGCAATCTGCCGCAGATAACCCGTAAGCCGCTCGCCCTGAAATTTACCCACCAGCACTTCTGAAAAGCGCGGCTCAGGCGCAGTCCCACCCGTCCCGCCGCCCGGCCACTTCGCCGGATAGTGAACTGCAAATGCCGCTTCATCGAGATCGCGCTCGAACTCAAATCCGGTTTCCTGGATGAAGCGCTCGTATTCGGCGTCATGGCTGACGGCAGGCAATTCCTTGCTGGCATTGGCTTTTCGAATCGGTCCGAGGTCCAAATAAAAGTACGCGTCGCCTCCCGGTAATAAGCGCGCAGGCTCCGGCGGCGCGTGCTTGCGTAGTTGGACGGCAAGGATGAGCGCTCCGGCGATTGCTAAAACCGCCAGGACGAGGGGAAAGGTGCGTCTAATTCGCATGGAATGCGGTCAGGGTTGGAATGATAACACTATGGGGAAATGAGGAGAAGGTTCGGGTAGAGTGCGGGCTTGACTGAGTACAAGGGCCGGATTACGACCTTGACATTCCATCTGTTGACTTTTGCATCCGAGGGGGCAAATAATTAAGGCGCTTCGCGCGGAGGGCCTATGAAGCGTTCTTTTCGGCCCGTAAGTCAGCCAATCTTTCCGATTCTGTCCAGCAACAGCTCAATAAGTACAGCCTCGCAGCGGCAGCAGCCGGAGTTGGACTGGTGCTAGGACAGCCGGCTGAAGCAAAGATCGTTTATACGCCGGCCGACACAATATCACGCCTGATCGCACGATTCCTCTTGACCTTAACCATGACGGGATCGTCGACTTCGGCTTCAAGGATGTGTACCGCAAGTCGCGCACTTACGGGTTTGATCACACGGGCGTTCTGTCGGTTCTTCCTGCGAATCCGGCCAACAAGGTTGAGGGGTTTACGAGGGTGAACGGGAATTACGCCTCCGCGTTGCGCGCCGGAGCTTCCATTGGACCAAATGCCGAATTTACGGTCGGTCCCAATCGGATGGAGGAGGCATTCATCGATACAGGACGAGATCGAACTTAGTGGTTGTGTGCGACAGTACGTGGCCCCCAGGCCAGAGTCGCTATCTCGGATTGCAGTTTTTGATTAATGGCAAAGTCCATTTCGGTTGGGCGCGGTTGAATGTTACTTGTAGGGGATTGGACGTCGTTGCAAAGCTGACCGGCTACGCTTACGAAACGGTTCCGAATAAGCCGATCGGTGCGGGCCAGACGAAAGGATCGGATGAGGAAACCGGTGCGGGTCGGGATGCAGCTCTCACCGCGCCCACTCCTAAAACATCCTGGCTGGGCTTACTCGCACTGGGATCATACGGACTGCCCATCTGGCGGCGAGAAGAGTTAGTGGGTGCTGTGGGATAATCGGCTAAAAAATCTTGCCACTACGAGCGACCACGAACTCAAGCGTCGCTGACATTTACGGAGTAACCTCGAAAACCGTACCGGCGCTGTATAAGCCGCCGTTAGCTGTAGTCCCGAAGAGGTTACCGGCAGAATCCAGAACCAAACCGCTCGGTGCCAGGCCATGTGCGCCGTTTGGGGGGAATTTGTACAGCACGGTCTCGCTCCAAACCCCACCAGCGCTGGGCGTCAACTCGAAGACAGTGCCACAGCCATAGCTGTCGCAGTCCCCACCATGCAGCCCGCCGGCGCCTGTTGTGCCATAAAGATTTCCCATTGCGTCGAAGACAAGACGGCCTGCGCTGGGCAATGCGCCGTCGGCGCAATCGGAGAGCGAGCAAAAGCTGTACAAAACGCTCTCAGTCCAGGTGCTGCCCGTGCCGGGAGAAAGTTCAAAAACGGTGCCGCAAGGGGAACCGCCGCAACCCGTACCCACAAGCGACCCTCCGTCTTGCGTGGTTCCGTAAAGATTTCCCGCGGCATCGAAAACAAGGCTCGCAAAAGGCACGCTTCCGTCGGTACAGTTCGCTTCGGAACAGAAGTTGTGCAGGATACTCTCGGTCCACGTTCCGCCGACTAGACTCATTTCAAATACAGTGCCGGATGAGTGGACCCCGCCCAGCTCAGTGGTGCCGTACAGATTGCCGGCTGCATCGAGGACGACGCCGCCATCGGGGTAACCTCCATCCTGGTGAGTGTTCTGGAAGCTGTGCAGTACCGTCTCCGTCCACGCGCCATCCGTGCCGGGGCTTAACTCAAAAACAGTCCCGCATGCGCGGTTGTCGCAGGTTCTCCCGTGGGTTCCGCCAAAAACGGTGGTGCCGTATACATTTCCTGCCGTGTCAATGGATAGTGGGCCTTGAGGGTAATAGCCATCTTTGCCGCCGGCGAAGCTGTGCAATAGCTTTTCTGTCCACAGTCCATTCGTGCCGCGCGAGAGTTCGAATACGGTGCCTTGGCCGTAAATGCCACCCGAAAGCGTGGTGCCGTAGAGATTTCCAGCGGAATCAAAAATCAGGCCGGCGTCGGGTTCCTCGTTTTCCGGGGGGATAAAACTATAGACGGGCACTGCCGTCCATCTGCCGTTCGCTCCCAGGGTTAGCTCAAATACGGCACCGTCGCTCCGGTCGCCGCCTCCTATCGTGGTTCCATACAGATTGCCGGCTGAATCGAAGATTACGCCCGCCATGGGGCTGTAAGGTAAGTCGTTCTTGGCGGTGAAATTATGCAGCACGATCTCGTCAGCCGCGCGGACGGGCAACGCTGCGGTCAGGAATCCAAACATTGCCGTTAAGGACAAGAAAAAATTCGCGGGCTTTTTGTGGAACATCGAGGCCTCCCATCAAAGGGGGAAGATGCGGTCAGGGCCGCAATCATAACACAGCGGGGAAGGTGGGTCAGAGCCGGGAGTTTACAACGTGACATTCAGAAGCGGGGCGAGTGAACGTTCGTAACAGGTATCCAAAATAACAGTCCGGCGGTCCGGCTGATCTGGAAAGCGGACATTGCGTTTCGCCGTAATCTATCACGCAAACTGGGGTACTGTCTTAAACATGATTTAAGACAGCACCCAGTGATAGGTTGCGCGGAATTTATGGCTTGTGATAACTTAACTAATTGTCCCGGACATCTGGAAGGGATTGGGGGTATACTTGTGCCTGAGAAGGTGCTTATCCCCGCATGCTGGCGTAGCTCAGGTGGTAGAGCATCTGATTTGTAATCAGAGGGTCAGGGGTTCAAATCCCTTCGCCAGCTCCAGAATCGGAAGCGAATTCCGGCAGGCAGCAGACTCAGTAAGTGGCGGCGCAACAGGTTTTTCCAACGCACTCCATTCGGAAATTTTCCCGCGTGTAGTGATCTCAGCGCGGTAATCCGTAAGCGAGATTCTTGGTTTCCCTGCATTGCGAAACTTGGATGTGAAAGCTTGTTGTGCGGAGGCTTGGCTTGCGAGGCCTGTCCGTAAGTGGCTGCATCGCCCGGCAGTTTAAGCACAGGTGGGTGAGTGGTTAAAGCCAACAGACTGTAAATCTGTCCCTCCTAGCGAGGTACGAAGGTTCGAATCCTTCCCTGTGCACCAGTATTGAGCAGCACCAGAGTTTGTCGCGGCGGGATTATGAGTCGCTTGGCCATGGCGTTGATTGCGTACTCGGTGTTGGGTGCGCTGGCTTTTGCGACCTTGAGCGATTTCCGGATCCGCTCGCTGACGCTGCTGATTCTTGGGTTGTTCGCTTTTAAAAGCTGGGTGCGCCGGAAAGAAGTGCTGCACCCGGATGGCAAGAGCGAATCGGACTAAAGGTTTTTGGCTGAGAGCTGGCGGCTGAAAGCTGACAGCCGGATTTCAGGGCCGATGTAGCTCAGTTGGTAGAGCACTCCCTTGGTAAGGGAGAGGTCACCAGTTCAATCCTGGTCATCGGCTCCATAAGGTTTGTAGTTGATTGGTCGTTAAAAGGGCGTGGCTTTGGCCGCTGCGGTTTGCTGAAGCTAACGGCTGAAAGCTGATAGCTGGTTTAAGGGCGGGAGTAACTCAGTGGTAGAGTCACAGCCTTCCAAGCTGTTGGTCGCGGGTTCGATTCCCGTCTCCCGCTCCAGAAATTTGAGGCGTTTAGCGGGCGCGATCTGAATAGGTGCTATGACGGTGGGATTCGAGCAGGCCACGATCAAGATTGAAAAGCAGCAGGAGTTTGGCGCGTTGCAGGCTGCGGTCGAGCAGGTGTTCCTACCGCAGGCGGCTGAGAAGTTCCTGAAGCAGATGGACCGCAAGGGAGTTCGCGTGCGGGACTTCGACGGGGTGCTCGCCAAGAAGGTTTTGGAAAGTGTGGTAGTCGGAAAGCTAGATGCGACGCAGCTATATTCATCGCTCACTCTTTCGGATCAGGCGCAGATACGCGAGTTTTATCTGTCCAAGCTGGAGACGGTCGATATCGCGCTGCGGCACAAGTTTAAAAAGCTGTATCAGTATTACTAGGTAGCGCGAATTAGTGGCGCGAAATAGGTTTTGTATCAGGGCATGGCTTCAGCCATGCCGAAGAAGGCAAAATTATTCGGGGCTTTAGCCCCTGAGGAATATAAGGAAATGGCGAAAGAGAAATTTGACCGCACCAAGCCGCACTGCAATGTAGGGACGATTGGTCACATTGACCATGGGAAGACGACGTTGACGGCGGCGATCACGAAGGTATTGTCGAAGCACAATCCGAAGA
>Ga0210385_10000205_pt1 | contig 53984 bp, 39 predicted proteins | sample IncBWH26OmetaG_FD_160107 | JGI IMG/M metagenome (GOLD analysis project Ga0210385, IMG submission 160107) | Forest soil microbial communities from Barre Woods Harvard Forest LTER site, Petersham, Massachusetts, United States - Inc-BW-H-26-O ... | reverse complement strand
GGCGGGTAATAAAGTGTTGGCGACAGCTAGGGACATCGAGTCTCTACATGACCTATCGGAGCGCCACGGTGACCAGATCAAGCTCTTCGCGCTGGACGTGACCGACGAGTCCGCGGCAGCGAGCGCAGTGAAGGCGGCGATCGGTGCCTTTGGCTCGCTGGAGGTTGTTATCAACAACGCAGGATACGGCAATCTCTCGTCCGTCGAAGACACGCCGATGTCGGATTTTCGCGCACAAATCGAAACGAATCTCTTCGGGACGATCATCGTGACGAAGGCCGCTCTTCCGTACTTTCGCCAAAGGAAAGCCGGTCATTTTGTTCAGTTTTCGTCGATGGGCGGAAGGATCGGGCCTCCAGGGCGGGGGCCCTATTCGGCTGCGAAATGGGGTGTCGAGGGTTTCTCAGAAGTGTTGTCGCGCGAAGTGGCGCCGCTAGGCATCAAGGTCACCATCGTTGAGCCGGGTGGCTTCCGCACGGACTTCGCCGGCAGTTCCACCAAACTGAGCGAAGGAAATCCCGACTACGACTCGACTGTTGGAGCAACCGCCAGGTTTCAACGCGACTACAACGGTAAGCAGCCCGGTGATCCGAAAAAGGCGGCTCAAGCGATCGTGCGACTGACGCAGGAACAGAAACCTCCATTGCGACTGTTGCTCGGCAGCGATGCGTACAACGGGGCGGAGAAAAACGACCTCGCACGCCTAGAAGAAGCAAGGTCCTGGAAAGAACTCAGCCTGTCCACTGATTTCGAGTCGAAGCCCCCACACGCGGAGCGACCAAAGTGAACCTACCTTCGCGGGAATCCGGCCCACGGACGTGCCTCCTTTTCGCGCCGCGCAAATCCTCGGAGCACGCTTCGCATTTTTTGTTTCGCTGGCTCATGTCAAAGACCGCCTAGAGCAAGGCGACGGTGTGTTCGAGAGCGGTCTGTAGAACCGCTGTTGGGTTTCACTCCGACGAATAGCCAACTTTCCACCCAGGTGGCAGTGAACTACGGTTCGAGTTTGCAAATCCAACGTCGCTCGCCAGCCTCGGAAGACTTCTACTCCCCGTGGAATTTAGATACAACGAACTTGCGGAATTCGATCGCACTGGCCGGAAGGTACCGATGGTCGACCCATCCTATGCCTAAGGGTCGAATGGGGCGTGCTGGCGACAGTTTGATCTCTACGACTCCGGCAACTCGAGCGGGTGCGGGAGGGAAGAGCCCTATGCCGAGTCCCGCACCAATCAATCCACGGAGCGTTGCAATATCCATTCCCTCGAACGCGATCTTTGGCAAGAACGATGCATCAGCACACACCTTGTCGAAGATGATGCGCAGAGTATGCTCTGGGCTAAGAGCGAGGAACGGCTCGGATGACAATTCCCTCATTTTAAGGGTACGCCTTGCCGCCAACCGATGGGTCTGTGGCAGGGCGATCAACAATTCTTCGTCCAGAAGATGGCTCCAGCGGACATCGTTTCGCCCAAACATTCCCGGGACGGACAAGCATAGATCGATACTGCCTGCGACAAGCTCTTTCATCAGCATCTCGCCTGAGCGCTGGACGAGCAGCGTGAATTGAATCCTGGGATGTTTCCGGCGATACTCTTTGATCAGTCCCGGAACCATTTCAATTCCAAGTGAGTGTAGAAAGCCAAGCGATACGGTTCCGGATTCTTTCCCGGTCTGTTCGCCGAGCAACCGCTTTCCGCTTTCAAGGATGCTAAGTGCCCGAGTGACATGCTCCAGGAATGAGCGTCCATAGGGCGACAGCACGACAGCGCGACCTTGACGATAGAAGAGCGGGACTCCTAGTTCTTCTTCTAACTGGGTGACGCCACGACTGATCGCGGACTGGGACACGAACAAATTCTCGGCAGCGCGCGTGACGTGCTCCCGCTCGGCCACTTCCCGAAAATACCGTAGCTGTTGCAATTCCATCGAGCCCCTCCTCTGCTGATATTCGTTGCGTACAACGCAACGTTTTGATGAATTCATTTTATTGGACGCGGCATGTGGTGGGTCCTATTTTGGGATGAGTTGAGAACATTTTGAAGGAGCCGTGATGGCACGTCCAGAATTGCAAAAATCGATTCTTTCCCTGAAGAGCTGGCTCTTCACACCCGCGACCAAATCAGACAGATTTACCCGTGCGGCCGACGTACATTCTGACGCCCTAATTATTGATCTTGAAGACGCAGTCGCGCCATCGGCAAAGACGGAAGCCCGCGAAACAGCGCTTCGCTATCTTGCGGGCGCTTCCGCTGATCGTCTTCCTTGCGCATTGCGAATTAATTCCCCTGACACAAGGTTTGGGCTCGATGATCTGCGAGCTCTCTTAAATTCGCCGGCCAAACCTGATTATCTGGTACTCCCGAAATGCGACTCCTCTGCGCTCATTGCTCTGGTCGGAAACCTGCTGCGAGAGGCAAAAAAGACAGCCCAAATTATCGCGCTCATCGAGAGCGCCAAGGCTATAGGGGCCCTGAAGGAGATAGCCGGCGGCGAAGCCAAGCCGGCCGCCTTGGTCTTCGGGGCTGCGGACATGGCTGCGGACCTTGGGGCGGAGACTGCCTGGGAGCCCCTGCTTTGGGTGAGGGCACGCATTATTCAGGCCGCCGCCTCCGCCGGGATCGCGGCTTTGGACTCACCCTATTTCGATATTGCTGACACGGAGGGTCTCAAGCAGGAGACGAAGGCATCGGCGAGCCTCGGATTTCGCGGCAAATGTGCAATCCACCCGGCACAAATCGCAACCATCAATGCCTTCTTAACCCCAAGTGAACAACAAGTCGCCGAAGCGCGCCAGATCCTTGTCGTGAACCAGCAGGGCGTAGGTTCAGTGGACCACGAGATGGTGGATGAGGCGGTTGCACGCAAGGCCAGGCTCGTTCTCGAACGAGCTGGAATCACCACGGAGAAGTAAGTCTGCTCGTGTGGAGTGATCCAAACGAAAGAAAACAAAAAGGACATGACATGAACAAAACACTATCGGCTTACCGAGAATTAGGACCGAAGCACTATCGCGAAACATCCGGTCTTTACTACGAGGACTTTGAAGTCGGCGATGTATTCGAACATCGTCCCGGAAGGACGATCACAAACGTAGACAACATCTGGATGACGTTGCTCACTCTGAATGTGCAACCTGTCCATTTTGATGCAGCCTATGCCGCGAAAACAGAGTGGAAGACGATGCTGGTCGACAGCACATTCACACTCGCGCTCCTCACCGGTATGAGTGTCCGAACCGTCAGCGCCAAAGTCGTCGCCAACCTGGGCTGGGACAAAGTCAAGGCAACGCACCCGGTCTTCGCTGGAGACACTCTCTATGCGGAATCCACAGTGCTATCGAAGCGCGAATCGAAGAGCCGGCCCACGCAGGGCATCGTGACCGTCTCCACTCGAGGTGTAAATCAGGATGGAGTGGAAGTAATGAGCTTCGAGCGCACCATGTTGATCTACAAACGAGGCCACTCGCCAGAGGCTGCTGCGAACTACTAATCACATCCGAATTTCATTGAAGGAAGAAATGATGATTTACGAAAGCCAGTATAACGCAAAGCTCACCGATAGCCACGGCGCTGTCGAGGAGATCGGCAGCAACAGCATCGTCGCCGTAGGCCAGGCAGTGTGCCAGCCACCAGCCTTGATGGAAGCACTTGCGGCTCGGGCGGAAGCTCTGTCCGTCGATAACGTGAAGGTGTACTACATGCACGCGGAAGAGAACATGAAGAAGTCTCTCCTGCGCTATGAGTTGATGGGCCGCATCAAGCCCTATTGCATGTTCATGCAGGAGGCCGAGCGAGATCTCATCAAGAAGGCACAAGAGGATGGCGGTCGTAAGGTCATTTACTACGTGCCAAACTCGTTCAGTCAGTCGGTCCGCTTCTTCACAGAGCACATTCATGTAGACACGTTTCTAGCGACAGTGTCGCCCATGGATCGGAACGGGTATTTCACCTTCGGAACCAATAACGACTACACCAGTACAGCGGCGCGCTCGGCAAAGCGGCTGATCGTCGAAGTCAACCGGCATATGCCGCGCGTCTACGGCAGTTCTGCACTACATATCTCGGAAGTGGATGCCATCGTGGAAAACGATGCTCCGCTACTGACTCTGACTGAGCGACCAATTCAGGAGCACGAACGAAAGCTCGGGCAGTGTATCGCTGAACTTATTCCTGAACATGCCTGCCTGCAAATCGGCGTAGGTGGCGTCCCCAGCGGAGTCTGCGAAGCTCTGACGGACCGCAAAGATCTGGGCATTCATACCGAAGTGCTCAACCCTGCCTTGGCACGGCTGATTCAGAGCGGAGTTGTCACCAATCGATGGAAGAAAATAAATCCAGGAAAGTCCGTCTTCACCTTCGCAATGGGAGATGAAGCCTTCTATAACTTCCTACACGACAACATCGCGATCGAAAGTCATCCGGTCAATTATGTGAACGACCCCGCCGTGATCGCACAGAACGACAATGTGGTGTCGGTGAATTCTACGATCGAAATGGACCTCACGGGGGCCTGCAATTCGGAATACGTGAAAGGGCATCAGTTCACATCCACTGGCGGACAACTCGACTTTGTCAGGGGAGCCTATGCCTCCAAAGGAGGAATGTCATTCATCGCCTTCCAATCCGCGATCAAGGACGGCAAGATCAGCAAGATTGTCCCTCGGCTTTCCGGTCCTGTCACGACACCTCGTACAGATGTTCATTATGTAGTTACCGAAAACGGCGTCGCGAATCTGAAGGGCCTCTCCTCCACGGAGAGGGCGCAAGCTTTGATCGCCCTGGCGCATCCCGCGTTCAAGGAAGAGCTCACGGCGGCAGCGAAAGACATGCACTTGATTTGAGAACTTCAGCGATACAGGGACGACTCCCATGCTAGACACCATTTTGAGCGCACTCCTTCCGATGGTCGTTACCTTCCTGCTCGGTTTCGTGGCAGCCTGGCGGCACGATTTTAAGTCAAAGGATGCTTCAACCCTGAATCGGATGGTGCTGCTTTATGCCGTGCCGCTGGCGCTTTTTGCCGGAACCGTTACCACGTCGCCCCGGGCACTCAGTCAGGACATACCGATGGTCATCGCCTTGTGCGTCGCCATCATTGGCCTCTACGGTGTGGTGTTTCTGCTTTCCCGTATCGTTCTCCACATGGAAGTGAGCACCTGCGCACTCGCCGCGCTGACAGCTTCTGCGCCAGCAGTGCCTTTTGTTGGTCCAGCGGTCCTCGGCAATCTGTTCGGAGGGCTTAGCGCCATTCCTATTGCGGTCGCCAGTCTCGTCATCAATCTCACGGTCGTGCCAATCACGATTCTGCTTCTCGCATTGGATTCCACAAGGAGAAACCGACAGGAAAAAACTCCCCTCGCGGAGAGGGGACAACATTCGGCAACGGCCCCCAGGTCACACGCCTCTGTTTTGGCTGCCAGACTTGTGGAGACGGTCAAAGAACCGATCGTTTGGGCACCCGTTCTCGCTTTGATTATCGTGCTGAGTGGCTTCCGCATGCCTCAACTCATCGTCCACTCGCTTTCCCTGCTGGGGCAAGCATCCGGAGGTGTCGCTCTCTTTGCCTGCGGGATCGTACTTGCATCCGGCAAAATCAAGCTCAATCGGTACGTCTGGTTCTTCGTGTTCCTGAAAAACATCGTGCAACCCGCCCTGGTCCTGGGTGGTTTGCGATGGTTCGGCTATGGCAATCCCGTTATCAGCGAAGCGGCGCTGACGACCGCCATTCCTGCCATGCCCATTGTGATCATGTTTGCTCTGCAGTACCGCATAGTACAGGCGGAGGCCGCCTCCGCCGTGTTCCTGAGCATGATGAGCTCGGTCCTGACGATGGGGGCTTTCATCGCAGTCACACATTAAACAAATAAACTCACTTACTAGAAACGGAGAATTGAAATGCCGACTCAAGTCGAAGCTCTCGCCAGATATGCCGTCCGCGCTTCCTTCACCGACCTCTCGGCCGAATCCCGCAGGCAGTTACCCATCCACATTCTGGACTCACTGGCTTGCTCCATCGCCGCACTCGGAGCGGGCCCGGTCGAAGCTTGTCGCGCGCAAGTCGCGGAGTTCGGCGGTACCGGCCCCGGCACGCTAATCGGTGGTGGACAAGCAAACCCTATCTACGCAGCGTTCTGGCACACCGCACTCATGCGCTACGTCGATTTCATGGACAACTTCCTTGCACGAACCGAAACCTGCCACACGGCGGACAACTTCGGCGTGGCGCTGACGATTGCCGACTACGTGGGCGGTAGCGGACGCGATTTAATGCTCGCCGTCGCATTGGGCTACACCGTGCAATCCCGTTTGGTTGATCACGCCAACTTCATGAGCAGCGGCTTCGACCACACCGCACAACTGGCTTTCTCGCACAACGCCGCCGCCGGTCGGCTGCTCGGTCTAACCGAGCAGCAAATTGCAAATGCTATTGCGATGGCTGCAGTCAGCGATGCGTCGTTCGCCGTTGTTCGTGCAAAGCCGCTGTCGCAATGGAAAGGCCTCGCTTCGGCACAGTCAGCACTCGGGGCCATGAACACTTTGTTCCTCGCTCGTCGCGGAGTGCAGGGGCCGTTGCAAGTCATTGAGGGCCCGCTGGGCATTGATCACCTCCTGAGGATGAAGATCAACATCGATTGGGACAAGCAGGGGTACGAGGGCGTCGTGGAGAGCACTATCAAAAAGTACAACTCTATGATCCATACGCAGTCGGCCGTCCATTGCATGGTCGAACTTGCCAGGCAAAACAAAATCGACCCCGACAAGGTTGTGTCGATTGAGGCAGATGTGTTCCAACTTGCATACGACTTCGCTGGCGGTGGGCTCTACGGTGTGGACAAAGTGATTCGTATCAAGGAACAGGCGGATCACAGCCTGCCGTACCTGCTTGCGGTCGCCCTGCTGGATGGCAACGTGATGCCAGCGCAGTTCGACCCGGAGCGCATCATCATGCCCGACGTGCAGGCGTTGCTAAAGAAGGTCTCGGTCCGGCCGAATCATGAATACACGGAGCTCTATCCGAGGAGAATGCCTGCCAAGATCATCGTCCGGATGCAGGACGGGAACGTGATTGAGCACGAGGTCCGGGACTACCCAGGACTTGCTACCCATCCGTTTACATGGGAAGACGCGGCCCAAAAGTTCGACACGCTCGTGGCCGGTCGCGTCGACGAGGGGCTATCCGCTGAGATTAAAGATGCCGCACGCTCGATGGAAAACATCCAAGTCAGGGACCTCATGAAGCTGCTCGGCTCCGTCAAGGCAGGCCAAAAGACGGCATCGTCATCGAAAGCAGCCTAAGAAACTCAGAAGACAGATCACAAAAGAAAGGAGAGAGAGTCAAATGGCAATTACATCGGAAGGTGTTCGCGAAATCTTTAGAGGACTAGAGAACGGCGACGGGGCTGCGTTCTTCGAACGGGTGGCTGACGACGTGGACTGGACAGTGATGGGAACGCATCCCCTGGCCGGCCATTACCCAAGCAAGAAAGCCTTTGTCGAAGGTACGTTCGCCAAGTTGAGTCAGGTTCTCCCGAAGGGCGCGCAGCTGCACGTGGAGGATTTGATCGTAAAGGGTGACCAGGCGGTAGTCGAACTTCATTCTCTGGCGACGGCCAAGAATGGCATGCGCTTCGACAACCGCTACTGCTGGGTGGTGTACTTCCGAAACAACATGATCGTTCGCGTTCGGGCCTACCTCGATTCGGCCATGGTCGCCCGATTGTTCGAGGAGAATCCGATTGGATAATCGGCTGCAACGGTGTTGCATTTCTGTCGCCTGCAATACCGATCCCAGGGAATGGCGGCGTTCGCGATTGAACTGGGATCGTTTCTAAGAGTGCCACAGGAAAGACCGATGTATCATTCGACATCTAGCCCGCGTATATTACGTTCACCGTGCGAGGAATTATCGGGATCCAGGCGCGGACCTTCCGAGATTGGGTCACCCACAAGTACACGAAATCCCATGGCAGATTGGCAAATACGAACAAAGCGGCCGCTCCGAGGACCGGTGCGCGAGGAAGCGGGGCCGACGCTCAAAAACTACATCACTCCCGCCGGGTTGCAGCGGCTGAAAGACGAGCATCTGTTCCTACTGAGTCGCGAGCGGCCCGCGGTGGTGGAGGTCGTAGCGTGGGCTGCTAGTAACGGGGACCGCAGTGAAAACGCCGACTACCTCTACGGCAAACGACGGTTAGGCCAGATCGATTCGCGGATTCGCTTTCTCACGAAACGCATTGACGCGGCCGTGGTCGTTGATCCCGCCGCTCCGCGGCCGGGGCCAGCCGCTACGCGCGTCTTCTTCGGCGCAACCGTGACCTACAAGGACGCCGCCGGCCTCGAACACGTCGTCTCGATCGTAGGCATCGACGAGGTGGACCTCGACCGCGGCTACATCAGTTGGCGCTCGCCTCTCGCCGATGCACTGATGAAGGCGAGCCCCGGCGACCGCGTGAACCTGCGCGCGCCAGCAAAGACGGAGCATCTCGAGATCATCGAGGTCGAGTACGCGCCGATTCCGATGGATCCTTTCCGCGAACCGCTGGGAGCTCAGTCGACGCCCGAGGTCGAACGCTGAGTTAATCGGGACTTGTAGCAACTCTCGCTATGCGGCAGAGGGGTTGGCATTCGGGTTGAAGACCCCGAATGCTCCGACCGTGCAATTAGACGTAGCTAGGAAGGATCATCTTTCGGATAGGATTATCTATGGACATCGGCAACGTTGATGATATGGATCGGAACACGAGATTTCCACCTCCGTCCCGCCTCCTAGCCTGCTCCATACCCGGAGTTGCGCTCCTACTCTTGCTGCCCGTTCGCGCAACCCCAGAAGACCCCAGTGCGGATGCCGGCTTGACCGAACTACCTGCGGATCCATCCCGCAGCCATTGTCACGCACGACCACGCGCAATCGGCGGGATCGAGAATTTGACCGCGAGCTGTGGATTTTGAGCAAAAAACTGACAGGCATATACTTCCAAATTGAGGATTTCGCTCTGTTTTGTTGCACATTATGACCGAACCAACGATTCACCTTCCGCTGACTGCTTCGCGGCCTGATCAGGTATTCCCGACGCTGACGCCGGCGCAAATCGCCCGAATCACAAGTCACGGTCACGCTCGTTCAACCAAAGCGGGAGATGTCTTGCTCGAGCAAGGCGACAAGAACATGCCGATTTTCGTCGTAATTTCGGGCGAACTGGAGACGGTGCGCCCTTCTGGTGCTCATGAAACATTGATCGCACGTGTACCGCCGGGGCAGTTCACTGGCGAAGTAAACACGCTTTCCGGACGGCGTGCTCTGAACCGCATCCGGGCCCGTGTAGCCAGTGAGGTCATCGAAGTCAGCCGCGAAAATGTGTTGGCACTAGTGCAGACCGATGGAGAGTTGAGCCAGATCCTGATGCGTGCCTTCATTCTTCGCCGGGCAGAGTTGTTCGCGCAGGGCCTAGGCGACGTCACCGTTGTGGGGTCCAGCCACTCAGCTGACACGCTCCGCATTAAGGAATTCCTGGCTCGCAATGGCCACCCTTGTGCCTACATCGATCTCGATCGCGATGCTGACGTACAGAGCCTGCTCGATCACTTCCACGTTTCTGCGTCCGACATCCCAGTGGTGATATGCCGAGGCGAAACTGTATTGCGTAATCCCACCAACCAGGAGGTTGCCGACTGTCTCGGTTTTAACCAGGCTGTGGACCAATCCGAGGTGCGTGATCTGGTTATCGTGGGCGCAGGACCAGCGGGCCTAGCTGCCGCGGTTTATGGTGCATCTGAAGGCCTCAATGTCCTGCTGCTGGAAACGTACTCGCCGGGAGGTCAAGCTGGCTCCAGTTCGCGAATCGAGAACTATCTTGGCTTTCCTTCAGGTATTTCGGGAAATAGTCTGGCGTCCCGAGCCTACGCACAGGCACAGAAGTTCGGCGCGCAAATGCTCCTCGCGAAAGGGACGCGGCTCATCTGCGAGCAGAAGCCTTATGTCGTCGAATTAGCAGATGGCGCTCGAGTCCCGGCGCGCGCCGTCATGATCACTACCGGTGCGAAATACCGAAAACTGGCCGTCGAGAATCTTTCACGGTTTGAAGGTGTTGGAGTCTATTACGGTGCAACGTTTATCGAGGCTCAGCTCTGCAAGGACGAGGAGGTCAGCGTCGTCGGCGGTGGAAATTCGGCCGGTCAAGCGGCAGTGTTTTTGGCTGAAAGTGCAAAACATGTTTTCGTGGTGGTTCGATCGGACGGGCTGGCAGACACTATGTCGCGCTATCTGATTCGGCGGATCGAGGAAACTCCGAACATCACGGTCCTTCCACATACTGAAATTGTCGCGCTCGATGGCACCGAACACCTTGGGCGTGTGACTTGGCGGAACGGGCAGAGCGGCGAGACGATCGAGAAGAGCATTGCTCATCTATTCGTAATGACGGGAGCTATTCCGAACACCACGTGGCTTGAGGGCTGTGTCGTGCTGGATGCAAAAGGATTCATCAAGACCGGTTTTGATCTTTCCGCGGATGAGCTGCGTGCCGCGAACTGGCCACTCGCGCGCCGGCCGTACCTGCTCGAAACCAGTCTGCCGGGTGTGTTCGCCGCCGGTGATGTGCGCGGCGGGAACGTCAAGCGTGTTGCGTCGGCAGTAGGCGAAGGTTCAATCGCGATTCCCTTGGTCCATCAACTTCTTCGCGAGTAACCTGTTCCCAGGTTGAGCAGGGGCTGGCAATCCAATCACGCAGCGGCGGGCAGGCTCGGGTCGAGCACTACGCCCGTAAGCTCAATCCGAGGAAGAGCGCAATGCTGACCAATTCCCTCCGAGGAACTGGTTAGCATTGCATCTCCGTCTTCCGTGAAGAGCCCAATGCTGCCAGATACATCCAAAACCCAACCTGTTGCCGTCTCTCTCGAAGTAAGTATCAGCTTTTCGATTCGCTTTTGAAGCTCCTGCCTGGCAACGTTCCTATCGCCCGTAAGAATGTCAGCCAGCCGTTGGGACTGTTGTCGAAGAGCGTTCCGAATCTCCTGCGAAGAGAAGCTCGGAAATCTGAGTTCTTTCGGCGCCCCAAGCAAATCCTCTATTTCGTCGATGCGTGCCTCCGTAGCTGCTAGGCGCTTGGAGAGCGTGGGAGATATACGCTGCTGGGCGATGGCTTCCGCAAGGTTCCGAGCCTCATTGAGCAGTTTTGTTTTTTCGACCCGAAGTTCTGTATTTCGACTTGCTGCGTCTCGGGCAAGTTTCGCCTCGTTTTCTAGGGTTGAGGTCAGAGACTCTTGAAACGACAGAAAAAGTTCCTCCTGAAATTCTTTGCGAAGCAGATTCTTAACGAGCGCAGAGATTAATTGCTGTTCCAGTTTAGTCTGGAGAATCGTTACGTGGTTGTCGCAAAGCCCTTGGGAACGGTAGTTCGGACACCCATACCTGGAGTAGGGCTTTTTGCCGCTCGTGATGGTAATGTTCCTGCTACACAGCCCACATTCCAATAAGCCACTGAACAGATAGGAACGGCTCGCTTCGGTTCGATTCATTCCGCCAAGCGTCTTAGGACCATGCTTCTCCCGCACACGCCGATTTTGCTCTCGCACGGCATTCCAGAGTTCATCGGGAACAATCCGCATTTCAGGAACTTCAACTCGCACCCATTCAGATTCTGGGCGTCGGCGCTGTTCACTGCGCCCTGTCTCACGATTGCGGACCGTCTTCGTGCGATTCCATACCAACACGCCGTGGTACTTCTCATTCAATAGGAGCTCACGAATGGCGGACATATACCATCCCCCCATCTTCACGCTGCGTGACGGTCGAGGCGAAAGGATACGTTCTCGGTTGAGAGTCTTGGCTATTTGCGAGTAGCTGAGCCCCGCTGCATACATCTCAAAGATTCGGCGAACGACGGCGGCTTCCTCAGGCAGCGCCCTCTGCTCGACGCCAATTACCGCTGGTCGCCCATACTCCCCCCGTCGGCTCGGGTCCTCGATAGGTTTGTTTTCATATCCAAAGCATTTTCCGCCTGGAACGTAACCCTTGAGCACCCGCCCGTGCTGCCCCCGATGAACTTTGTGGGTTAGCTGTGCCACATGCTGCTCATCCATCATGGCGAAAATAGTGAAGATCTGACGAAAACCCGGGCTCCGAGAATCCAAACGTTGGGCGGCGAAGTAGACGAAGACCCCGTAACTTTCAAGTATGTCAACCACCTTTAACACGTCGGGCACATAGCGCCCCAGTCGTGAAGTGTCATCGATGATGATTCCGTCGAATGGTCTGGGAGACGTTTTGGCAAGACGGATGAGTTCCTCCAGCCCTGTTCTGCCGACGAGGCTTTGCCCCGTCATTTCGGAGTCGTGGAGAATGAACCTATCCAGAACCGTCCAGCCCTCGGTTTCCGCCGCGTCCTGAGATTGGCGAATCTGATCCTCAATCGAAGTAGGACGCTGGAGGTCGGACGAGTACCGTGCGTAAACGGCACACCGAGCGAGGAGTGGTCGCCCATGCGAATTGGTCCGTGAGTTCTGCGTAACAGTGACGGCGGCGAAAGCCGCAGCCTCCCTATAAAAGTGGTTACGGTAGTCGAGTTTCTTGGGCTAACGCCCCAGCGAACCAGACTCCGAGAATCTGTTTCTACCTAGATCTTGAAAGTCGGATTTTTGAGAACACTCGTGTGCACACGCGAGTACTTGAGCTCGATGCCGCGTTCACGCAGGAAGTCCTCGACAAGGTTGGGGACCAGCCATTCCTTCATTGCTGATAGCAATGCGGACAAATCCGGCTCGCCGGTAGGGATCTCAATCCGCGCCTCGGGTTGACGTTTGCCTTGGCGCCGTCGTCCTGGTCCGGTTTCCTTGCCGGGTAAATTTTGGGTCGCAGTTGTCTCAGGTCTCCGGTTCCCATAACTTTTTGTTTTCCTTTTCATTCGTTAAGTGCTCCAGTTCCGCAATTTATGTGTTGATTGGAGATCTCTGCTCTTCGGTTAAATCCCAAACGCCCGTTCTGACAACGAAAGTGAGTCCAGAGAAGCAATAATGAAATCGATTTTGTCGAACGGAAGAAACACTAGAGGCGTCGTACGAGAGCTGAAGAAGCGGAACTTCTCCATCAGCTCGTTCGTAAAGTCTTGGCTTTCAACCCAAATGCCATTGGTCTCAACGCCGTGAAGCTTCAGCAACATCATGCCGTCGGCATCGAGCAGCGGAATGCGTGCGATGATGACCTCGCCGATCATGCTCTGCAGAGTTCGCATGAGACTGAGCACACCCAGTCCTTTAGGACAACTTGACTTGAAGTGTGGCAAGGTCCCGTGCGAAGCGTTCCTTCAGTGTCGCCTGGAAGGTCATGGCTCGCTCGATGTCGGCACGGTCGAATAGCGCTTTGCCGTGGCGAGCCGCGACCTCATCAACTCCAGCAGCATCGAGCAAGCTGAGCGCCTTTTCCAATGTTCTATCCACGTCCAAAATCCGTGTTTGAATTACCCGCGCTGGCGTTCCCGGGGCAACCCCCCAAAAATGGCCGGAATCGCGGAAGTGCTTTGGAGAACTTGAATCTTTCAGCCACGCACGAAAAACAGAATGCGACAAGATCGCGCCCACGGCATCCGCGAGGCCCCGCTCGGCCTTCCCGCGAGCATCGGGTTCAGCCCCCACAACCTCGGCTGCCGCCGCGAGACCAGCAGGTGTGAGGCGATACATGCGTTCACGAACGCGCAGCAGTAAGCCCGACGAGACTAGACCTGTAGAAGCGCTCCCTTGTCGGGCGCCTCTGCTGTCGAGTTCCTTTCGTACCTTGTCGTTGTCGGGAAACTCCTGCTCGTATCCCCTCAGCCCAAAGGCGAACCGGTCCCTTTTCCACGCTGCGACAAGCAAATCTTCAGACGTGAACATCTTGTCGAGATCGCCTCCGGAGCAATCGAGCGCTGCGAGCAGCACTTGCTCCCTTAGGCTAGCGCGGCGCGATGTTTCCTTTTTGCTTACGGCGCTCATTATGCTGCCCTCGCCCTGATGTTCTGCTCGCTCTCTTCATCGCGGATCGCACCACTAGTGACATAAGGTTCAAGCTGTTTCCACATTTGGCTTACGATGCGCACACGATGGCGGTCCAAAGCGGCGAGGTGCGATGCCCAAAACTCTGGACGCTGGCTTTCGCCTTTGCGCGAGAATTCTTCCGTCATCCACACCTGGACAACCATCTCAATTAGTTTCTCCGCATGATATGTGCGCCAGAGTGTCGGTTGAGCGCCGCGCTGTTGAAAGACGAACGAAGCCTCCGGGCTTTGCAAATTCAACCACCAAACCCCATGCACGAAATCGGACGCCTCTTGCCACAGTGCTGGTTGGTCCGGATCGCCTTCGCGAATTTGGCCGGTAGCTGGGTCTTCGTCGCGTCCGGTCACCAGCAATTGTGGAAAGCCTGTGGCATGGCCTTGCTCTTCGGCGTTAGCGATAACCGTCACCTCAACTGGAATGCGTGCCCACACACCACCGGCGCCAGCTGTGATCGCGGTTCGTCCGAGTCGGTTTCCTGTGACAACACCGGCGCGGTCAATGCGAACGATTAATTGGTCTTCCGCATCATGAAGCCAATCGAGAAGCACCTCGGTGGAGTGTTTTCCTTCGTCGTCGGTTACTTCTGCCACGACTTGCTCCTGGGCGCCGAGAGGAATGGAGAGAACGCGGGGAGTGAGGAGAACATGATCGACAGCCCACACACGAGTCGGAATGCGCGGACCTTCGATTTTCGTGCTGCCCTTGATCCGCGCCCAGATTTCGCAGGTTCCTTTTGCGTGAGCAACAAGTTTGTCGCCCTGAGCAAAGCTGGCTACGCGCGAATCGCTCGTCAACCACTCGATAGCTGCCGCGCGAACGGGGCGCCCCTTACTGTCACGAACCATCGGATTCAGCAACGCACGAACTCCGACAGTAATGCCTTTGCCCAAATTGAAACCCTGCTCGGGTATTTCGTAAGCGAGCACTTCGGGTTCAGTGCCCCAAGTCACGGGTCGTGGACCTTCGTGGACAGGCTTGCGCGGTCCCGGTCCCTTGCCATTACCGTCGCCTCCACCGCCCTCACCATAACTTGGCAAGAACCGGTTCTTAAACTCATCGAGCTTGCGATTTTCCTTGTGTACTTCATCGAGCGCTTTGTCGTCCAATTCACGACGGCGACGGGCATTGATCTCATGCGCAAGCAGCCGGACTTTTTCCGTAATAAATCGGTCGAGGGCTTCAACCAACGGGCCGTCCTTGGGTCGACGGCGGCCGTGTTCCACGTACGCAGGTTCAAGTGCTGGAAGTTCAACGGTGCCGTAAACGAACGCGGCGCCCGGTGTCGCCGGGGCGAGTTCGGAAACAGGCTTCGCGCCGATCATTTGATGACGTGTGCGATATACGACCTGCCAGCGCGGACGCAGATTCCTGTAGGCATTCGGCATATTTTCCAGCGACGTGTGAAGAATCAGGCGCCCCTTCGGCTTTGTGCCGCTCTCTGTTGTTGAGACCTCTTGGCCGTTGTCGAGTTGCAGTTGATCGGGAATCTCGTGCACAACCGGCGAATCGATCCCGGGATAAGGAATGATCGGAGGCAACTCTAGCTTCTTACCCTCATTGAGCATGCGGCCATTATGAATCGCGAATACTTCGACTTGCTCTAGGCAGAGCGTCGACTGCTCGTGCCGCACAGCTTTCCCAACGAACTCATCAGCGTCGATCTGCCCCTTGTAAAGGCTGAGAGGCGATTCACCCTCAACCAATGTGAAGCTCTTGCGGGCCGCAATGGCGCTCCGCAGTGGGCCGGGCAAGCTGGCGATGGAAAGACCATAAGGTTCGAGAGCCTGGCGAAGTTCGGCTTCGAAGGAACTGATCTCCACATCACGGCCCGCTGCCAAGGTTGGCATCCAGCCCGGCGTTCCCCGATCAACGGTTCCGAGTTCGCCGTCGAAGCCCTTGCAATTGCGCCGACGATCCCGGACGCCAAGGATACGTGCTGGTCCGACAAAGAGCCGATACATATAGGCTTTGCCGCCGTTGCCCTGGGTTTCCTCCTCTTGGAGACCAGACCCGCGGTGTGAGGCGGCCGTATCTTGCCAAGTGCTCCAAGCGGTCACGTCCTCAAGGGTTGCACCGCCCACGTCGAGCACGCCAATCCGTGCCGCTTTGCCATCACGCGCGTCCTGAAGCAGCAACGCAGCAACGCGATGGTTCTCCGCAACATTGGCGCGGTCCACTTGATACTGGCGCCGAACATTTTTCAACAACTCGGCGATCCCGTCGTGGTGCGTTGCGATCCACCGCGTCACTGCCTCTAATGTGCCCTGCTCATGAAAATGAATTAGTTCGTTCCGTTCAATACTCATCTCGAATTCTCCTAAAGCTTTGGCTGCGGTCCATGCTTGATTTCTGTGAGCCATTATAATATTGTGCGCACGATTTTGTAAATAGTACGCACGTTTTTAACAAGAGTGGTACGAGAGGGATAGTAGGACAACCTTGATAGGCGCAGAAGGTAGCTTGTGGACTTATTTTGAAGGGCGGCTAAAGCCGCAAGGACAGCGGCCGGTGCGCGGTGAAAATCTATGGTAGCCGTAGCGCGGGCACTTGGGGTATTTTCTGGGTCGTCCGCCTGTACGGGGTACCTGTTTCGATCTCTCGTCGATAGGAACCTTAGCCCACCGTTGTCGGGCCAATTTCGACGCGTGAATGTTCTTCGCCTTTTTCCTCATTCGCCAGCTTGATTTTAGACTGGGCGACTTCGAGACAAGTGTGCTTTGCAGTCTCAGTTGTTCATTTGGGTACGCATCTGCTGCTAGGGGCGTTTTCGAAGATGCCGTGCATTCCGATTGCCTGGTTGGAATCTAGGCGCGCATCAGGATCCTGGATTGCTCGCTATGGCTCCTCTTTCAGCGGGTTCGTCAGGGCAAGTCGTTGATTCTAGGGAGGTGTGGTCGGGGCGGATTTGAACCACCAACCTCCTGGTCCCGAACTAAATCTTTAAATCCCATAAACGCTTTATCTGGCGTCGCTTACGGGATGAACAGTCTTGTTTCCCCTCTTTTAGTTGTCCGTAACTTGTACGTAGCAGCGGAACCGTCCGCGCTGGTAATTTCCATGACCTTCAGGTCGGAGTCGTTGAGCATGTGAATGACGTAGTCGCCCGGCGGAAGTTTGGCATTCCCGGCATGGAACTGGAATGGGATGCTGACTGCAAGTTTTCCGATGATTTGCGCATGGACCTTGGCCGGGTACAGCACCAGTGCAAAAACCAGGGCGATGAAGAATGACAGCAAGTGATGCCGGGTGGTCCCTTTGCGGCTTGCTGCGCTCCCGCTGACTGCTTCAATGGACATAGTGATTTCTCCTCAGTTTCGTCGCTACAAACGGGCTGCGCGCCTCAAGCGACTCAACTGAAGAAGGCAAGACGCTTGCCAATAGTTTGTCGCTTTCTAAGCGGCTGAAAACAGAAGCGGACTGTCAGCGCCAACGAAATACGGGATGCAAGCCTGATGAACATCATGTTCCGACGCCGACAGTCTGGGCAGCGTTTGGTCGATTGCGCCTCAGAAGGTTGCTTGGCGGTTGTGACAGTGTCGTTTCCCGCCTCCCTTAGAGAAACACAATCAAGTGTTCACAAGACGGACACTCGGTTGAACAGTGTTTCCTGCGTTTCGACAGCCGCCCTGGCAGGCTGTCTGTCCGGATCCGTCAACATCCTTCGTTTTTCGGCATTTCCGAGAATTGCGGCGAAAATGCACGTTGGTACGTCCGTTGCTCTAGCTCGTCGTGCGGAGCGCGTACCACTCCGCTGGAAAGAACGTCAGCTCCGGGGAATTTACCGCGGACAGGGGTCTGGCTTCTGGTCTGACGCAATTCAAGAAATGGAGACATCGGCATGAGTGATCCAAAAGATAACAATGCGGGCACCGAAGGACTGTCGAGACGTACTTTTTTGGGCGTGGGATCCGCTAGTCTGGCGAGCGCAGCTCTCGCTTCCCTCGCTGCCAACGCCCAGGAGAGATCAGACATTGAGAAAGGAGAGCAGGATCATTCCTTCAGTAATCCGGGCCCGGAAAACAAGCCGCTCTTGGATGAAAACCCGAATTCAAATCATCCTCCGCCGACGGATTACGGAAACATCGACCCTGTTTGGTACTCCTTCGATCTAACTCACAAACGGGTTCAAGAGGGCGGCTGGACGAACGAGGTAACCCAAAAGGTGCTGCCCTCCTCCAAAGAGCTCGCGGGAGTCAGAATGAGGCTTACGGCGGGCAGCTTTCGTGAACTGCACTGGCACGAGGCGGACGAGTGGGCTTATATGCTGTACGGAAATTGTCGCATAAGCGTTTTGAATCCCGACGGAACCGTTTTTATCGGCGATTTGGAAAAGGGCGACCTTTGGTACTTTCCAGCAGGATTCCCCCATTCGCTCCAGGGGTTGGGTCCGGACGGTACTGAGTTTTTGCTGGTGTTCGATGAAGGTATGTTTTCTGAAGACACCACCTTGCTCCTTTCTGACTGGATGCGGCATACGCCGCCATCGGTGCTGTCGAAAAACTTCGGGTTGCCGCCAAGCGAAATTAAGAAACTTCCGAACAGAAATCTATACATCTTTCCGTCCGAAGTTCCTCCATCGTTGGCGCAGGACAAGGCCGCTGTCGGCGGCCGTCAGGCCGAATCCCCCTACCAATACATCTTCAAGGCGTCGACTATGACCCCCACGCAGCAAACGAAGAGTGGTGAAGTTCGCATCGTTGACTCCCATAACTTCACCGCGGCAAAAAATATTGCTGCCGGAATGATTACGCTTAAGCCTGGCGGCTTGCGCGAATTGCACTGGCATCCAAACGCTGATGAATGGCAGTACTGGGTTGCCGGTAAGGGGCGTATGACGGTGTTTACCAGCGCCGGGTCGCACACGATGGACTTCAACGCGAACGACGTCGGTATTGTGCCGAGGGTCGCGGGCCATTACTTCGAGAACACCGGCGATACGGATCTGGTTGTCCTGGAAATGTTCGCGGCGCACGAGTTTCAGGATGTTTCGCTCAACAACTGGATCAGGCATCTGCCTCCCGAGATGGTCACGGCACATTTGAATCTGGATTCAGACGCCATACGCAAAATTCCTGCAGAAAAGCTCCTGGTTCTGCCTGGGTAGCCTTGCAGCTAAGCATATAGCCTCAAGGTGACCGGCCTGACGGAACTCCACAACCGCCAAGAGTGCCGAAGCCGGTTCACCGCCCTGACAACAATCATGTTGCAAGTTCAACAAATGGAAGGTGCGAATGTTCGAGAATTTTTCAGTAGATCGCGAATGTTTCAAGCCGGCAGCGCGCAAATACTTTTGGCACGCGTTGGCCGGACTGCTGCTTTTCGGATTGCTGCTACCCGGGGCATGCTTCGCCCAGGAGTGGGGTTCAGTAGGGGCCGGGTATATCTACCAGGCCACCAAAGGAACGACCGGCAATTGGACAAGTTCTAATGGCTGGTACATGCTGCCAACCTTTAACATCAACAAACAAATTGGCGTGTCCGCCGACTTCGCGAACTTTTACAGCAAGGACCAAAATGTCCACGTACAACTTTTTGGCCCCTTCCACTCATTCAGCAACAAAACGAGATATACGCCCTTCGTCTTTACCGGCATCGGTCACATCCGGGATTCCAAGGCGGGAACCATAACCAACTCGTTCGCGTTCTATGCGGGTGGCGGCTTGATGATCCGCTTGACGCGGTGGGTATCCTTCCAGACGATACCCGTCGAATACGTCATGAATACTGCGAACGGAAGGGTTGGCACCAACTTTGTCGCGAGAGCCGGGCTTGCCCTTACGATTCCGAAGTCGAAGTAACCGAAGGAACGATGCTTGGCTATGGGAGCATGATGCCATTTTCCAATCGTGTAGAGAGCAACGACCGGATTAATTAGCGTCATGGAGGAGTGAAATGATTTCAACGAGAATGCATACCTCGCTGCTCGTGGCCCTCTTCCTTGGCATAAGCATGCTTCCCAACCAGGCACAGGCACAAACGAACCCTCAATCAAATCCTGCACCCAACACACCTGCGGCCGGCGCGGATCCTGCGTCTTGGCTGTTTCCTATTGCTAAACTCGACGAGGTTTTGCCCAGTTGGCTTCACATTGGCGGCCAATATCGTGCTCGTCTGGAAGGCCCGATAGGCATCGGCTACACGGGAGCAAACGATTTTTATCTGTTGAACCGCTTCCGCTTGAACGTGGCTATTCGGCCGGAGGAGTGGCTGACCCTGTTCGGGGAAGTGCAGGACTCTCATATCTTTTTCAACCACCACATTGCCAACGCTAACCCGTACGAGGACAGTTGGACCCTTTGGCAAGGCTACGTTCAGCTCGGTAGTTCCAAATCAGGTTGGGTCGATGGCCTTGCCGGACGTCAAGTCCTCGTCTTTGGTGATGAACGCGTAATCGGCCCGTCCGACTGGCTTAACGTAGGCCGCACTTTTGATGTCGCGCGCATCGACCTTCATCATCCCGGGTACCTGGTGTCAGTCTTCGGCTCTTCGGTGGTGCCTGGCGACAATACCTACTTACATCGAGCGATTCCGGGGAACAACTTCTACGGAGTCTACGGAAGCTTCAACAACATCATCGAAAACGGCACCCTCGAGCCGTATGTTCTATGGCGCGTCGCACCCCCAAACCCTCAACTCCCAGAAGAGGTCGGCCACGGCCACCTCAACGAAGTCACTATCGGCCTGCACGCAGAGGGCACTCTCCCCGCGGGGTTTGACTACGACGCCGAATTTGACGGGCAGAAAGGCTCTCTCGGCGTATATTCCATCGGCGCATGGGCGGGCTACGTCGGCGGGGGAAAGCAGTTTTCCAACGTTGCGACAGCGCCGCGGGTTTATTTCGAAGGTAATTACGCATCTGGAACGAAGAATCCGGCGGGTCATGACTGGAATACCTTCGACATGCTCTACCCTTCAAATCATGACAAAGAGGGCTTCGCCGATCAGGTCGGCCGCAGGAACATCGAGCAGTTCCGGGTCGGCGTGGAAGAACACCTCACGAAGAAATGGAGAATCAGACAATCCTTTGAAGGCTTCTGGCTCGCTACTTCCAATGACAATTTTTACGCCAGCAGCGGAGCGATTGCGGTGCCAGCTCACCCAGGGGCTAGCCGGCACGTCGGCAACGAACTCGATCTGATCGCCGAATACATTATGAATAAAGGGCTCAACTTCGGCTTTGGCTATGCCCACTTGTTCGCCGGACAATTTCTGCGGACCACCACGCGGGGACACGATTACCAATACCCGTACGCCTATATCCAATACAATTTTTCCATGTCGGGCTCGCACTACGGCAAGGTGGTCAGGGAGCAGCCGCCGGGCGAGTACCGCTGGTGAGTGCGCCTCTGAGAAGGGTTGGCAAGTGAGACCAAGTCCGCCGTACCACTCATAAAAATTTTTCAAGGCCCGACTAAGCTCGAATTAAGCAGCCGCGGCTCCTCTTTCGCCCATGAAGCTCAACAATCCAGCATTCACTTCTTCCGCGTGGGTCCAGGTGATGCAATGCGGACCGCCATTCACGATCAATTGGCGAGCGCCTTTAATAAGCTTAGCCGTATGGTGTTAGGGTCACGCCGCAACAGTATCGCGCCGAGATCCATCATGAAGGTCGTGATGCCGGTCACCCGTGCCCCGACGACGGCTGTCACGTCAACTAAATGCGCCATGCCGTCGATGTCTCGGATCGTGACACGGCAGGATTGGAATTAGCCGCGTGTTCGAGTAACAAACAAAAGAGCGATACCGCCAATGAGCGCTAGTCCCCCGAGAATTAGGATCACGGGATTGCTGTTTTGCTGTTCGACGTCTTGAACCAGGAGTTGAATAGGTGCTGCAAAGTATGCAAGCGAAACGATCCCTAGGGCGGCGATCAACATGATCCCGACAATTGACGCCGATTTCATGAGATATCCATGTTGCATCGTTAACCACCCTCGGGGGTTTTCTCTCTTTTGACGGGCCCTTTGCCTCATTCATTCGAGTATCTTCTTTAATTTATCTGTATTCGTCCCGAAGTCAGGCTCTTCCGTATCGGCAAATTCTTTGGAGTCAACAGCTTCTCTCAGTCATACCGACTTTTCCAACGCGCGTTGCTCAGTTCTAGCGCAGGAGAGTTGAACGCCGCTCACCAAAGGGACAAAGCACTTGCCGTGCCAACTTGGAGTTTCTGCAAAATCCTTGGAAGTGTAAAACAGGCCAGGGCCGGGACTGGAAACGGAGAATACTGAAGTGTACTAAATGACCTGGCTTAAACTGTTGGCATTCGGACATGGTGTCAGCGGGCCGGTATCCCGGGCTGGCGTCCCACATCTGCTATCGCTTGTTATTAGCTTCATTTCTCTTCATTTACACACTCGATCCGTTTGGCGGCCGTATTGCGTTCCCCGGTTGTGTTGTGGCTCCGGAAACTTGAGTGGGGGACGAATCTTTTCTCGGCCAGGTCTCTAGGAGGTGGTTGTGGGGGTGTTCGAAAGACCAGGCTTGGGCGGCTTGGAGGATAGTTAGCACGCAAACTTTACGCGTTAACCGACATGTCGACAAAAATTTCCGCAGTGGGAATGCGGCTTACAGTGGGCGTTCGCAATCCCGAGGGGACCATCTTTATCGGTAAGGTGCGCGTCCCGGATCGGTGTTCGTTTTTTGCTCATTCTTCAAGGAAGTCTCTATGTGGAAGGTCGCGATCCCGGTCAGACGCACGCTGCTCAGAATTCTTGCGTCTGCGCTGTGCGCTCTGCCGACGTATGCCCAGACGGCCGATACCGGAGCGATAGCTGGCAGCGTGAGCGACCCCAGTGGAGCGCTGGTAGCCGGTGCGGCAGTGGTCATCGTCAGTGAGGCCACGCGAGAAGAGCGCACGCTCACGACCGATGCCCAGGGAAGTTTCTCGGTCCCATTCCTGCCGCCTGGCAACTATGACCTAACGGTTCGCGCAACCAGATTTGAGCCATTCATTTTGAATGGTGTTCAGGTTCAAATCACCGAGGTGAACCGGCTGAAGATTCAGCTGACGATCAGCGGCGCAAAGGAACAAATCGCGGTTAGCGCCAAGCCTCCTCTCCTTCAAACAGAGAATGCCACTTTGGGACGAGTCATCGATCAGGAGAACATCGTCAACTTGCCACTGGTCGATCGCAACTACACCGAAATTCTCGGCCTGACGGCCGGGGCGAACACCAACGTCGTGGACGCGACCCAACTGGGGGCTGGAAGCCAGGAGATCCGCGCCAATGGTGCGCGTAGCGGCGACAATAATTTCATGCTAAACGGTGTGGATGCGAACAGTTATAGCTCCAATATCACCGAGGTCACTCCTTTCGGGGGAGCGGGGATCCCGATCCCGGCTCCGGATAGCATTCAGGAGTTCAAGGTCCAGACTTCGCTCTACGACGCGCAGTATGGGCGAGGAGCAGGTGCGAACGTAGACGTCGAAACAAGGTCGGGCACAGCCCATCTTCATGGGAGCGCCTATTATTTCGGCCGCAACGAAGACTTGGATGCAAGCAATTTCTTTGCGAATGCAACCGGGGTGCCAAGAGGAGAGTTCCGGCGCTCACAACCGGGCGGGACTCTGGGTGGACCATTCCCATGGCCAAAGAAACGCGCCTTTTTCTTCGTTTCTTATCAAGCCACGCGGGATATCAATGCGGCGTCGCTGGATAGCAGCGTTCGTTCGTTGAGTCTTCCTCCTATACCACTGATCCGAACGCCAGCCTCCCTCGGAGCGGTATTTGGTGGTCAAACCGGAGCATTTGGAGGCGTGGCCGTGGCCCCAGATGGCTCGAACATAAGTCCGGTAGCACTCAATCTTTTGAATGCGAAGAACCCCGATGGAACATTTGTGATTCCCAGCCCTCAGACTTCGGGAAGTGGCGTCAATTACAGCGCGGTGGTGCCGGGACATTACAATGAGGACCAGTTCAATACGAATTATGACGTCAATTTGCGCACAGCGGACCACCTGTCGGTGAAATTCTTTTTCTCAAACTCGAATCAAGACGTTCCTTTCTTCGGCGCCAGTGTGCCTGGCTTCCCGGTGCTCCGCGCGTTTCAGAACCGGAATTTGGCAATCGCGGAGACTCACATTTTTTCATCGCGAGCGATCAACCAATTCCGCTTTGGCTTCTCTCGTCTTGCTGGTCAAAGCCATGCCGGAGGGACACTTACAGATCAGGATGTGGGGATAAACCGCTTCAGCGACCCCCAAGAGGGGATCATTCCACAAACTGAGGTTCTTGGAGCATTTGAATTAGGCAACTCGGCCAACGACCGAGGCCGAACAGCCAGTAATAACTTTTACGTCTCCGACGTCCTTTTCCTGTCTCGGGGCAAGCACAATCTTCGCTTGGGCGCAGAAATCTTCCGAAATCAATTTAACAATCTAAGCGATGGCACAGCGGGTACCATGACACTCTTGTCGTTTCCTGATTTCCTGCTCGGCTTGCCCGCCGGGCCTGCCGGCGCAGGAGGGAACGGCACATCGTTCTCAAACATTTTCTTCACAAGCGTGGCTTCTGGAATTCCTGATGCGGGGCAGCGTGCAAGCGCGGAACATTTTTTTGTGGTGGATGACTGGAAAGCTACCCACGCACTCATCCTGAATATCGGGGTTCGCGTCGAGGTCGATGGCCAAGCAAGCGAAGTCGACGGTCGTGTATCAAATTTCTTCCCTCAGTTTTATGTCCAGCCTCCAGCAGGAGGATTCTCAGATCCAATCTCGTCGGGATTCGTCCTGCCCGATAACTTTCACGGTTATGCCCCCACCGGGTTTCCACGAGAGAATTCAACCCTGCTGAATCACGCAGTGCAAACGCACCCAGAACCCCGCGTCGGCTTCGCGTGGCAGCCCCTTTCTTCGGGAAACCTGGTTCTTCGAGGAGGATATGGCATCTACGCGAACCGCACCAGCTTCGAGGGGAACGGCTCATTACTGGCTCTTAACCCGCCGTTCGCGTTGACTACTGTGCTAAATGGCGCCGCTAACGCGACCGCTAGCCTGGAGAGTCCCTTTCCAAATTTGCCGCCGAGCGCTTCATTCCCAAATTTCGTAGGCACCATGCTACCGGGTCCACCATTTACCGGGAGCAGCTTTCTCCGAAGCCCCATCATTACCGATCCTGATTTTAAGGAGTCTACCGTCCAGCAATATGACTTCGACCTGCAGTATCAACACAAGAGTTGCGTTTTCTCAATCGGGTATGCCGGCGCGAAGGGCGCCCATCTAGCCGTGGGTCGGAGCAATAATCAGCCTCTCCTCGCCAGTCCTTCCGCCCCTGTGAACGGACTCACAACCAACTCCGCGGCCAATGGAGCCGAGCGGGTTCCTTTCGTCGGATTGTCTCCGCTGATCTTCCGTCTCGAAAGCAGTGGGAATTCAATCTACAACTCACTACAGGCCACGCTAAAAAAAGACGTCAGTCATGGTTTTCAATTTCTTGCAGCTTACACGTTTTCCAAATCGATTGACGATGCGGGGGATAGTCTCGGTGGTGCTATCGCTGGCACATTCGGATTACCGATCACTGGGCAAGTGGTTTACAACGATCAAAACAATGTCGCTGCTCAGCGCGGTGTGTCTGACTTTGATCGCACTCACCGGTTGGTTCTCAGTGGTACGTGGAGCGTGCCCAGCCCAGACCACGCGAAAAGCACACTTATTCATAAGCTCGGGGGTGGCTGGAGCATTTCAGGTGTCGTAACGCTGCAATCGGGACTACCGTTCAGCATTCTAGACAGTGCAGCCGGTACGCTATTTGGGCCGGCAACCCTGTATACCACAGGAAACTTGGCTCCGGGTGCGGCACTTGCCGATGCCGGTCGGAGCGGCAGCGTCAGCAGCCGTGTCAACGAATTCTTCAACACGAGCGCATTTGTTCCCGCGCCATGTGTTCCTGATGGAGGGCTTATCGACGGCAAGTATCCGGTATCAGGTGGCAGCCCGACCTGTGGGGGGACGATATTCGGCAACCTGGGAAGAAACATTCTACGAGGCCCGGACCAACGCGTGGGAGACATTGCAATCATTAAGAGCACTCCCCTAACGGAGCACATCAATCTGATTTTCCGGTGGGAGGTATTTAATGTGCTGAATCGGCCTAATTTTGCGAACCCCTCGAACAACATCTCGACGCCGAGCACCTTCGGCGTGATTAGCGCACTCACGGTGAATCCCCGAATCATGCAATATGCGCTAAAACTGGAATTCTAGCGGTTTGCGTGATGCTTTTTTTTGACGGGCAACGCTGGGGTTTCGCCGTTTACGTCGTTTCCGGCATTGGTGTTGACGTGCTCCTAGCCCCTCGGCAAAATGAGCTTTTTGAGGTCGTGCGAAGTGGCGATGAGGATATCCTCCATCTCGGGACCTTCTGGGTTTGTGCTGGTACCCATTCGAGAAGGCGCGGACTTCACCCTTTACCGCGGGCGACAGCCCGGCAACTCGTCGTTGATTTTGGCAGTGGCACCTACCGCAGAACAGCCGTCGCCTCAGAGTCTCCGGCGGCTTGAACACGAATATTCGCTCGCAGCCGAACTCGATCCCGCATGGGCGGCGAAGCCCCTAGCGCTCACTCGTAACGAAGGGCGGATTACACTCATACTCACCGACCCGGGCGGTGAGCCTCTGGATCTGGTCTTTGAACGGGCCCGGGTGCAACCGCTCGACCTGACTCGCTCCCTGCGCATTGCCATTGGGTTGGCGGCAGCACTTGGACAAGTCCACCGGCACGGCCTGATACACAAGGATGTCAAGCCTGCGAATGTGCTCGTCGACGACGCCGGCAACGCGTGGCTCACCGGATTCGGGATTGCGTCCCGACTGCCGCAAGAGCGCCAGTCGCCCGTACCGCACGAGATTATTGCTGGCACGCTCGCCTATATGGCGCCTGAGCAGACCGGCCGGATGAATCGCTCGACGGATGCCCGCAGCGATCTCTACTCGGTGGGCGTCACCTTGTACGAGATGCTCACGGGCCACCTGCCATTTTCCGCCGCCGATCCCCTGGAGTGGGTCCACTGCCACATTGCGCGCCAGCCGACACCTCCCGGTAATCGTGCCGCAGTCCCCGACCCGCTGTCTGCCATCGTCATGAAGCTCCTTGCCAAGAACTCCGAGGAGCGCTACCAGACTGCCTCCGGCCTCGAGGCCGATCTTCGACTGTGCCTGGAGGAATGGCAGTCGCATGGTCGCATCGATCCGTTTCCTGTGGGTGCGCACGACGCGTCGGACCGATTGCTGATCCCAGAGAAGCTGTACGGGCGGGAGCGGGAGATCGACGCCCTGCTTGCGGCGTTCGACCGGGTGACTCAGGGTACGCCTGAGCTTGTGCTCGTGTCCGGTTACTCGGGCGTCGGCAAATCTTCTGTCGTGAACGAGCTGCACAAGGCGCTTGTTGCGCCGCGGGGCCAGTTCGCGTCCGGCAAGTTCGATCAATACAAGCGCGACATCCCGTACGCCACCCTTGCGCAGGCTTTCCAGACCCTGATCCGTCAGATCCTCGTCAAAAGTGAAGCGGAGGTGGGCCATTGGCGGCAGGCTCTTCAGGAAGCACTGGGTCCGAATGGCCAGCTCATTATCAATCTCATCCCGGAGCTGGAGTTCATCATCGGGAAACAGCCGCCCGTTCCAGACCTGCCGCCACAAGACGCGCGGAACCGCTTCCAGTTGGTGTTCCGGCGGTTCCTCAGCGAGTTCGCCAGGCCGGAGCACCCGCTTGCGTTGTTCCTCGACGATCTGCAATGGCTGGACGCGGCAACCCTTGAACTCCTGGAGCAGCTAATTACCGATCCGAGCGTGCGGTACCTGATGCTGGTCGGGGCCTACCGTGACAACGAGGTCGGTCCGTCTCACCCGCTCACGCGGACGCTGGCTGCGATCCGCGAGGCCGGAGCGCGGATGCAGGAGATTGTGCTGTCGCCCCTCAGCCGCGACGATGTTGGCCACCTCGTAAGCGATGCGCTGCACTGCGAGGAGGATTCCGGCGATCCTCTTGCGGGGCTGGTGCACGAAAAGACCGGCGGCAATCCGTTCTTCTCGATCCAGCTGCTCACTACACTGGCCGAGGAAGGGCTGCTCAGGCTCGATCCGGATGCGTCAACCTGGATCTGGGACTTAGCGCGCATCCGCGCCAAGGGCTACACCGACAACGTAGTGGATCTCATGGTGGGAAAGGTAAAGCGATTGTCCGCCGCGACACAGACCGCCCTACAGCAACTCGCTTGTCTCGGGAACGTGGTCGAGATAGCCACACTCGCTCTGGTTTTCAGGGAATCAGAAGAACAGATCCACACTTCGCTGCTGGAGGCCGCCCGCGCTGGGTTGATCCTTCGCCTGGAGGGCTCCTACGCGTTCCTCCACGACCGAATTCAGGAGGCGGCCTATGTCCTGATCCCTGAAGACGGGCGAGCCGGGGCACACCTTCGGATCGGCCGAGTGCTGTGCATGACGGCGGACGGCCTCGCCGAGCATCTGTTCGATGTCGCGAACCATTTCAACCGAGGCGCCGCACTGCTGCTTGATCGCGACGAGAAAGTGCATGCGGCGGCGATCGATTTGCGTGCCGGGCGAAAGGCCAAGGCGTCGGGGGCCTATGCGTCGGCGCGCGGGTATTTTTCGGCCGGCATGGCGCTGTTGGACGAAACGGACTGGGGCAGCCAGTATGAGTTGACCTTCACCCTGTGGCTCGAATGCGCGGAGTGCGATCTTTTGACTGGTAATTTCGAGAAAAGCGAGCAACTTGTTGGGGAGTTGTTACTGCGCGCGGCGTCGAAAGTCGACCGGGCGGCCGCCTACAACCTGAAGGTCCTGCTCCATACCGTGAAGTCGGAAAACACGCAAGCCGTCGACAGCGCGCTCACGTGTCTGCGCCTGTTCGGCATTGACCTGCCGGCACACCCGAGCTGGGAGCAGGTCCAGGGCGAATACGAGACGGTCTGGCAGACCCTCAATGGGCGCCCGATCGAGAGCCTGATCGACCTGCCCCTGAGGATCGATGCGGAGTTGGAGGCCGCCGAGCAGATGCTCTCGGCCGTTGGCCCCCCCGCTTACAGTACTGACTTTCACTTATTTTGCCTGATCGCATGCCGCATCGTGAAGATCGCCATACAGCACGGGATGAGCGAAGCTTCGACGAACGGCTTTGCCATTCTCGGGTTTATCGTCGGCCCAGTCTTTCACCGTTACACAGAGTCATATCGTTTCGCCAAGCTTGCATGCGATCTGGTCGAAAAGTACCGATTCGTCGGCTACCAGCCGAGGGTTTATCAGGCGACGGGAACCATTGCGTTCTGGACGCAGCCGATCTGGGCTGCAATCGATTTCATGCGGGCGACTTTCCGCACTGCGATTGAGACGGGTGATCTGACCTTCGCTTGCTTCGGTAAGAGAGAAGTTGTCACAGGCCTACTATTGCGGAACGATCCGCTCGACGCGGTATGGCGGGAGTCCGAGATGGCGTTGGATGTCGCCCGGGGGGCCAGATACCGCGACGTCGCGGACATGATCGTGAGCCAGCAACGCTTCATTGCGACCATGCAGGGCCGGACCGCGACCTTCTCCACCTTCAGCGACGCACAGTTCGACGAGGTGACGTTCGAGGCGCAGCTAACGCCGGACCGGATGCCCTTGCTAATTTGCTGGTACTGGATTCTCAAACTGAAGGCTCGATTCCTGTCGGGCGACTACGCCGAGGCGCTAGCGGCAGCCGGCGAGGCAAAGCAGCTCCTTCGCGACGCAACCTCGTCTATCCAGCTCCTCGACTACTTCAACTACACGGCGCTGACGGTGGCGGCGCTCTATGAGAAGGCTTCGGCCGACGAGCAGACTAGGTGGCGCGAACTCCTGATGGCCCACCGGGAACAACTGCGCGAGTGGGCCGAAAACTATCCACCGACATTCGCCGATAAGTACGTACTCGTCTCGGCCGAGATCGCGCGCCTCGAAAAGCGAGGCACCGACGCTCTGCAGTTCTACGAGCAGGCAATCCATTTGGCGCGTGAGCACTGCTTCGTTCAAAACGAGGGGTTGGCCCACGAACTGGCGGCGCAGTACTACTTGGCGCACGGCCTGGAAACGTCGGGCTACGCCCATCTTCGCAACGCGCGGAACTGCTACGACCGCTGGGGTGCGCACGGCAAGGTAAGACAACTGGACGAACGGTACCCGCGCTTGCGGGAGGAACGCGTTCCTGCCTCCACCACCGCCACTGTCGGCACATCGGTCCGGGAGTTGGACATTGAGACTGTCGTCAAGGCGTCGCAGACACTCTCGAGCGAGATTGTTCTTGGCAATCTGATCGAGAAGCTCATGCGCATTGCGGTGGAGCATGCCGGGGCCGACCGGGGGTTGCTGATCCTTCTCTGGCGTGACGAGCCCCAGATTGCTGCGGAGGCCACCACTGGCCACGGGAGGGCTGAGTTGACGGTGCGACAGGATGCCATCACGCCAACGGATCTTCCGCCATCGGTCCTTCAGTATGTGATCCGGACACGCGAGCGCGTGGTCCTGGATGATGCTTCGGACTCGAAGCTGTACGCGGAGGACGAGTACGTGCGAACGAAGCGCCCCCGATCGGTCCTCTGCCTGCCCATCGTCAAACAAACGAGGCTTGTCGCCGCACTCTATCTCGAGAACAAGCTGACGCCGCGCGCCTTCACCTCGGACCGGGTTGCACTACTGGAGATGCTGGCCTCACAAGCCGCAATTTCTCTCGAGAACGCGACCCTCTTTTCTGACCTGCAGCGCAGTGAGGCTTACTTGGCTCAAGGGCAGAGCATAAGCCAGACGGGCAGCTTCGGCTGGCGCGTTCTCCGCGGAGAAATCTACTGGTCGGAAGAAACCTATGCGATCTTTGAGTTTGATCGAGCGCTTAAGCCTACCTTGGAGTTAATATTCCAGCGAATTCATCCCGACGACAGAGATCTCGTGCAGCAGACCATCGACCGCGCGACCAACGAAAGGGCAAAGTTTGATTTTGAACATCGTTTGCAAATGCCGGACGATTCGGTCAAGTACCTCCACGTTGTAGCTCGCGTGTTGGAGCCTTCCCCAGGGGAGCTGGAATATGTGGGCGCCGTGACGGACATCACCGCAGCAAAGCAGGCAGAAGACAAGATCCGACAAAGCGAAATGGAGCTTCGACAGATCCTGGATTTCGCACCGCAGCAGGTCGCCGTGTTGGGACCTGATCAGAGTCGTCTTTATGTGAATCAGGCAGCGCTCGATTATTTCGGTTTTACCCTTGAGGAGTGGCGGAGTGGCGACCCTGGGAGGTACGTGCATCCAGAAGATCGAGAGCGCTTTCGAAACGAAGCTCAAAGTAAACTCCTAAGCGGCCTGCCATCCGAAACCGAAATGCGTTCCCTTAGAAAAGACGGAACGTATCGGTGGTTCCTCTACCGTTGGAATCCCCTACGCGACGAGCAAGGGCGCTTGATTCGCTGGTACGTCGCCGCGACCGATATCGAAGATCGCAAGCAGGCTGAACAGCGGCTGCAGAACGAGAATGTCGCGTTGCGCGAAGAAATAGATAGGGCATCGATGTTTGAGGAGATTGTGGGAATTTCTCCCGCTCTGCACGCAGTGCTCTCTCTCGTCTCCAAGGTTGCTCCCACTGACTCCACAGTTCTGATTACCGGCGAAACAGGGACGGGCAAAGAACTAATCGCGCGTGCTGTCCACAAACGATCGCAGCGTTTCTCGCGAGCGTTTATCAGTGTGAACTGCGCCGCCATCCCGCGCGACTTGATCGCGTCTGAATTGTTCGGTTATGAGAAGGGCGCCTTCACTGGGGCGACTCAGCGGCGTGTGGGGCGCTTTGAGTTGGCAGAAGGAGGCACGATCTTTCTCGATGAGATTGGAGAGCTTCCTGCCGAGACTCAGATCGCTCTGTTGCGTGTTTTGCAGGAGCACGAGTTTGAGCGTGTCGGTGGAACCGCATCCATCCGAACCAATGTTCGGGTCATTGCTGCCACGAATCGTGACTTGCAGGCGGCTATCGCTGGAAGCACATTTCGGAGTGACCTCTTTTACAGGCTCAACGTTTTTCCCATCGAGGTGCCTCCTCTGCGAGAACGACGAGAAGATATTCCAGTGCTCGTTGATTACTTCATCGATCGTTACGCGAGGAAAGCAGGAAAGAGCATCCGCGGGGTAAACAAAAAGAGCTTAGAATTGCTTCAGTCCTACCCCTGGCCGGGCAACATTCGCGAATTGCAGAACGTCATCGAGCGATCTGTGATCTTATGCGATACGGAGAATTTCTCGGTGGATGAGAGTTGGCTTTCCAGACGGACTGTTGCCACAGAGCCGAATAAGGAGCTTGGCCTCTTTAAGAGACTCCCTTCTCAGGAGAAAGCAGTCATTGAGGCTGCCCTCCGCGAAAGCGGCGGAAGGGTGTCTGGGCCGGCGGGCGCTGCTGCCAAACTCGGTATTCCAGGATCCACCCTCGACTCGAAGATCAGGTCACTGAAGATCAACAAGAATCGCTTCAAAACTACAGATCCGTCAACAGATCGCGTTTAACTACCTTCCTCAACGACCCAGAAAGCACGATTTCGAACTTCGAAAATTTCCGAAACTCGAAAAAATAGTCTCCTATTAAGGAGCCTATTTTCAATAGGTTAACATTTGGCACGGCGATTGCCGCTAAAGGTGCGTGACGAAGGTCACAGGGCAGGAATTCTCCGGAGAGGGCGGATGCTGAAGATCACGAGGGCAGCGAACGGACAGGTGATCTTTAAGCTGAGCGGTCGAATGGGCGCAGAAAACGTATCCGAGTTGGAAAAGCTGGTCAGCGCAGAAACGAGCGGTCGACGCATCGTCTTGGATTTAAAAGACCTGACGCTGGTGGATCAGGAGGCCGTCAGTTTTCTTAAGCGCTGCGAAGCGGACGGCATCCAGCTTGACAATTGTCCGGCATACATCCGCGAGTGGATCCTGGGGTAACAGAACAGAAGGCCCAACGAATAGTGGAGGAACGAACATGGCTTGGGGAAATGCAGTTCTTTCGGAAAATCAAAATCATGTCGATACCTACCTCACGGGGCGAGGATATGAGGCCGGCCGTTCCACGCGCGCGACAGCCGAATCCACCTCCTCGGCATTGTTCTCAACCGTCACATCCAGAGGCCGTCATGCAATGAACAGCAAAGGCGCGAACCACGACTTTGCGGACATCGTCGGAGCAAGCGAGGGTCTCCGAGAGGCATTGGACCTCGTTCGGGCGGTCGCGCCGGCTAATTCCACTGCTCTCATTGAAGGCGAAACCGGGACAGGGAAGGAACTCATCGCGCGGGCCATTCATGAACACAGCACACGCCGGGATCGCCCCTTTGTGAAACTGAATTGTGCGGCGATACCTCTCGGATTACTGGAAAGCGAGCTCTTCGGCCACGAGCGAGGAGCTTTTACCGGTGCAGTGGCACGCAAGGCGGGTCGATTCGAAGCGGCCGACCGTGGCACACTTTTTCTGGATGAGATTGGCGATATCCCCCGCGAACTGCAACCGAAACTACTGCGTGTCCTTCAGGACGGAGAGTTCGAGAGGCTAGGTAGCACGCAAACGCTGCGCGTTGACGTACGATTGGTCGCGGCCACGAATAGGAATCTTGAGGAAATGGTCGCGCGCAATGAATTCCGCAGCGATCTGTATTTTCGGCTGAACGTTTTTCCGATTGTTCTACCGCCACTACGCGAGCGCCAGGAAGACATTCCGGCGCTTGTGGTGCACTTCGTGGAGGTCTTCAGCCGCCGAACGGGTAAGCAGATTCACGATATTCCCGCGGAGACAATGAACGCATTAAAAGCGTACTCCTGGCCTGGAAATATACGCGAACTTCAGAACCTGGTCGAACGTGCCGTGATTCTGGCGAATGACGGCGTGCTTCCCAAACCGCTGACCCCATCGGCACGGCACCCGATAACAAAAGTATCCGCCCAAGCGGGTCCAATGACGCTTGGAGACTGTCTACGCGCATTTATCGTGCAAACGCTTAAGGAATGCGGTTGGATCATTGGAGGACCAAAGGGAGCCGCGGCGAGGCTCGGAGTAGGAAGGACCACATTGTACTATCGAATGAATCAGCTTGGGATCAAACGGCCTTCGCCGGGAGGCAACGTCGGCGAGAGTATGGGTGCTCGTACCCAATCTGACCAACCTGAGCCATCGGACTTCTCTCGACCGTCGTTTTAGTCGCAGAGTGGTTGTGCGTAGTCACAGCGCTCCTCACGTGTGAAATCCGCGTAACATCGAAGAGGCTTTTGGCCATATTCACGCGATTTCGAACCGGTTCGGTGAAGTTCCCGGCGCTGACACGAGAAAGATGTTCAACGTCCCGCTAAACCAGCGTATCGAATTTGATTTTCCCGATTCACCAGAGCTTATTCCGCTCGAACGTCACAACAAGAGCCGTTGCGGTTCTTTCGTTTCTGGATTCCTGAAAGTGTCGACCCGAACTGGTCAAACAAGAGCGAGGATCCAGAGAGAAGCGTTGTCATGAAATGTCTTCACAGGCAAATTCGCAAGATCAGCTCTCTCGAAATGGTTCGCGTCAAACCCTTGGACTCCTTGACAAGGACCTGTCAAACGAGCAGACACCGCGTCTCAGCTTCCGATTTGACGAACAAGCGTACTAGCGCAGAACACGTACAGATGCATGCACATCCGCTTGTCGGCTATTCCGCAAATGTGTCTAGAGATTGGTAGCTGACCTGCAATCTACTTGGCACGAGTTCGGATTGAACAGTCTTCGGGGAGCTGTGAAGGATATGTGTTTGGGAAGGCCGGAGATGTTCCCGTCATGATTGACTTCATTGGTCTGACGTTGATTTACCTCGTAGAAGCAGCCACGCCGCTGGTGGGCTGGAACGCTGGCTCCCGAATCGTTGCGCTGCTGCAGTGCTTGACGGGAGTTCGGCTCATGTATTGCACCTGGGCGGTTACCGTCAATCTGGCATTGGGTTACAAGCTGTGGAACTAAGGCGCCATCCTGTGAGGAGATCATGGACCTGGTCCCTGAATTGAAGCTCATCTTAACGCGGAGCTCAAGCTGGCTCGTGAAAACTCTTTTTGCTGAGTGCGCGAGTGTGGCCCGCCACGCTCGAATTATTCGCATCAACGAGTTGTGGAATGGAATCTATGCAGTTGTCCAGATTGAGGAGTTCTACTTATGTGGATTGTTCGAGTAGCGCTAGATCGGCCGTACACGTTCATCGTTCTGGCTTTGCTTATTTTAATTCTAAGTCCTGTGATGATCTTGCGTACGCCGACCGACATTTTCCCGAATATCAATATTCCGGTGGTCGCGGTCGCATGGACGTACAGCGGCATGAACCCGGAGGAGCTGGAAGGACGGCTGACCAGCACGTACGAACGAAATTTGACGACTACCGTCGATAACATCGAACACATCGAATCGACTACGGTCGCTGGACAAGCCATCGTCAAGATTTACCTGCAACCTGGCGCGAGCTTGGATACCGCGAACGCTCAGGTGACGGCGATTTCCCAGACAGTTTTGCGCCAGCTGCCTCCGGGAACCTTGCCGCCGCTAATCATTAATTACAGCGCTTCGAGCGTGCCGATTTTGCAACTCGGGCTCGGCGGCCAGGGCCTCTCGGAGCAGCAGCTATACGATTTGGGCGCCTACTTTCTAAGACCGCAATTGGTTACGGTTCCGGGCGCAGTCGTTCCCTGGCCGTATGGGGGGAAACAGCCCCAAGTGATGATCGATCTGAACGAAGGCTTGATTCAGTCCAAGGGATTGTCGCCGCTAGATATTCTCAATGCCGTGCAGCAGCAAAATGTGATCTCGCCTGTGGGAACCGCAAAAATTGGCCTGTTCGAGTACGACGTTCACGCGAACTTCTATCCGAAAACGGTCCCAGAATTTAACGATCTGCCGGTCAAGGTGGTTGGCGATTCCACCATCTATCTTCGGGACGTGGCCAACATCCGCGACGGTTTTGCTCCGCAGACCAACATCGTGCGCCAGGATGGCCGTCGCGCCGCACTGGTCACCATCCTCAAGGCCGGCAGCGCTTCCACGGTCAATGTTGTTAAGGGAATTCGCGACCTTCTTCCTCGTGTTGCGCAGACATTGCCGCCAGCATTGAAAATTCTGCCGCTTGCCGATCAGTCTATTTTCGTCCGCGCCGCGGTGAGCGGTGTCATCCGAGAGGCGGTGATCGCCGCATGTCTAACCGCGTTGATGATTCTGCTGTTCTTGGGAAGCTGGCGGAGCACCTTGATTATCGCTGTCTCTATTCCCTTATCCATCTTAACCTCCGTCATAATCCTCGGTTTTCTTGGCGAAACGATTAACGTCATGACACTCGGCGGATTGGCGCTGGCCGTCGGAATTCTCGTGGACGACGCTACGGTGACGATTGAAAACATGGAGCGGTATTTCGAAGAAGGCCATGCTCAACGCGACGCCATCCTGCAAGGAGCCTCCCAGATTGCTGTTCCCGCACTCGTGTCGACGCTTTGTATCTGTATCGTGTTCTTACCGATGTTCATGTTAAGCGGCGTACCTCACTACCTGTTTGCGCCGCTCGCCGAAGCCGTGGTGTTCGCTATGCTTGCCTCGTACGTCCTCTCGCGAACGCTGGTTCCTACACTGGCAATGTATCTGCTGAAAACGAAAGAAGAGCACGCCGGGAGGTCACGGAATCCCCTGGTGCAATTCCAACGGGCCTTCGAGCGGACATTTGAGCGGGTGCGGAATGGCTACCGCGCCTTGCTGACGGTGTTTGTACACCGGCGAACAGTTTTTATCCCCGGCTTTCTCCTTGCCTGTCTCACGGTATTTCTCCTGGTGCCGTTTCTTGGCCGGAATTTCTTTCCGAGCAGCGACAACGGTCAATTTATCCTCCATCTTCGCGCCAAGAGCGGCACGCGAATTGAGGAGACTGCGAAGATTTGCGACATCGTCGAGGGCTCCATCCGGCGAGAAGTTCCCAATGAGGAAATGGACAATATTCTGGACGACATTGGACTGCCCTATAGCGCTATCAATTACATGCACTCCACATCCGGCCTCATCGGAGCAGGCGACGCAGATATCCTTGTGACTCTCAAAGCGAAACACCATCCCACCGCGGACTATGTTCAGCGCTTGCGCGAAAAGCTGCCCCAAGAATTTCCCAGCACGATGTTCTATTTCTTGCCTGCAGATATCGTTACGCAGGTGTTGAACTTTGGCTTACCGGCGCCCATCGACGTGCAAATCGAAGGATCTGACGTTCACTCCAATCGAGAAATCGCGGCGCGCATGCTGCAGGAAATCTCTAGAGTTCCAGGTGTAGCCGATGCGCGCATACAGCAAGCCTTCGATTATCCGGTATTTGACGTGACGGTGGATCGCACCAAAGCAGCCCAGGGCGGCTACGCCGAACGAGATGTCGCCAGCAGCCTCCTGAACTCACTGAGCGGCAGCTTCCAAATCACGCCGACGTTTTTCCTGGATTGGCAGAACGGAGTCAACTACAACCTGGTGACTCAGACCCCGCAATATGCGGTTCACTCTCTGCAAGACCTGCAAAACACTCCTCTCAATGCCGCAACCGCCACGCGACCGGAAATCCTAGCAGATGTCGCTTCGATCCAACGAGGGAACGAAATGGAGGTGATTTCGCATTACAACATCCGGCGCGTGGTGGATATTTACGCCGCTGTCCAAGGACGCGATCTGGGAGCAGTAGGCGGCGAAGTCACGCGCATCGTAGACGCCAATCGGAAGTCCTTGCCGCGCGGCAGCTTCGTAAGCGTGAAGGGCCAGCTACAAGCCATGCGTAGTTCCTATTTGGGTTTGCTGGGCGGACTCGTCTTTTCCATCATTCTGGTCTATCTCTTGATCGTGGTGAACTTTCAGTCCTGGCTCGATCCGTTCATCATCATCACCGCGCTTCCCGCTGCGCTTGCAGGCATCGTTGGCTTTCTGTTTCTAACCCATACAACACTCAGTGTTCCCGCCTTAATGGGCGCCATCATGTGCATGGGTGTGGCCACATCAAACAGCATTCTCATGGTGTCGTTCGCAAGTGAACAGCTGCAGCAACATGGAGATGCCATGCAAGCAGCTATCGAGGCCGGCTTCACGCGTTTTCGGCCGGTGCTGATGACCGCTCTCGCGATGATCATTGGAATGATCCCCATGTCACTGGGTCTCGGCGACGGAGGCGAGCAGAATGCGCCACTAGGCCGCGCCGTCATCGGCGGCCTTTCGTGCGCGACGCTGGCAACCTTGTTTTTCGTCCCTACGGTTTTTAGTTTCTTGCACCGTCACGATTCTTCAGCAGGACAAAAACTGCAGAGCGACGGGCATGGGCCTGCTACCGCCTAAGCGAAAAGGAGAACGAATGGGGCCCAACGAACAAAATGTGACCATCACTCCCAAACCGGAAACCAGCGAACAGCAAACTCCGGACTCTCCAACGAATGGGTTCGCGCCCGGGCCGGGGCGTCGAGGGGCGTTGTTGTTTGCCACCATTGCGCTCGCCGTGGTAGCCGTCGTGATTTACTACGGTATCCATTCGCGGGCGGCAGCCGAATCACGGCTCAAGCAACGGACCGAAGAAGCAGCCATTCCCATCGTCGCTGTTGTTTTCCCGAAGGAAGGCGCGCCGACAGATGAAATTGTGCTCCCAGGCGTTACACAGGCCCTCATCGACGCTCCGATTTATGCGCGAACCAACGGGTATCTCCTGCACTGGTATTTCGATATTGGGGCACACGTCAAAAAAGACCAATTGCTGGCGGTGATCGACACACCGGAACTTGACCAACAGCTCCAGCAAGCTCGCGCGGACCTGGACACCGCCCAGGCTAACGTCGCTATCGCCAAAATCACCGCCGACCGCTGGCAAGCCCTGGTGAGTGATGGCTCGGTTTCCCAGCAGGAAACCGACCAGAACGTCATCAACCTAAAGGCAATGCAAGCAACGCAGCAAGCCAATGCCGCCAACGTTCGGCGCCTCGAGCAGTTGCAGTCCTTCGAAAAAGTCTACGCCCCTTTTGACGGAATCATTACGGCCCGTAGGACAGACATTGGGGCGCTGATCGACGCGGGCGCAGGCGGAAGCAGCGCGGCTGCTGGTGTATCAGGCGGCGCCAGTACCGAGCCACGGGAGCTCTTTCACATGGCCGCCACCCGCACTCTTCGAGTCTACGTGGCGGTTCCTGAGGTGTACTCCCCTAGCGTGCGGTCTGGTGGGTCCGCTACGTTGACGCTCGATGAATTTCCGGGCGAAACCTTTCGAGGCACCATCGTTCGCAATACCAATTCCATTGACATTGCTTCGCGCACACTGCTCGTCGAGGTCGATATCGATAATCCCACCGGCCGGCTCTTGCCGGGCGCCTATGTCTTTGTGCACTTGAAGCTGCCCCACGCGATGCACTCGGTAACTATTCCCGCGAACACGCTGATCTTCCGCAAGGAGGGCTTGCAAGTTGCGCTCGTTCGCGACGGCAAGGCCCGGCTCGTTTCAGTGAAAATTAATCACGACTACGGCAACAGCGTGGAAATCGTCTCGGGCCTGCAGCCGACCGATGCTGTGATTGCGGACCCATCGGATTCGCTCGTGGACAACACGCCCGTGCGCGTGAACAACAACTCAGCAGGCGGTTCAGGGAAATGAGTTATCTTCTCTCAGGTCTCCGGTACATTCTTACGAGCATAATCGCCGTCCCCGTCGCTCTCCTACTCTTCCTGTTGCTCGTCCTGGTCGTCACAGCCCTTGCGGGCTGTACGGTTGGACCTAAGTATGTCAAGCCGAGCACGCCGACGCCCGCCGCGTATAAAGAAGCACCGCCAGCCTCCTACCAGGGAGCAACCCAGTGGCAACCCGCGAATCCAGCCGACAAGGCAAGCCGCGGGAAGTGGTGGGAAATCTTCGGCGATTCGGAACTGAATGGGTTGGAAGAACAAATCGCTACTTCGAACCAGGACCTCAAAGTGTTCGAAGCGCGCTTCCGCGAAGCTCGCGCAGCGATTCGCTTCAATCGTGCCTCGCAGTTTCCGACCATCTCCACCGCCCCGAGTGCTGCCTACGCCAAAGATACGGACAATACAATACGCTTCCCGTCGAAAGTCCCAGAGGTGAGTACAGGCGATTTCGTGTTGCCCATTGATTTTTCCTATGAACTGGACCTTTGGGGCAGCATCCGGCGAAGCGTTGCTGCCGCTCGTGAAGAGGCCCAAGCCACCGCTGGCGATTACGAGACCGCCAAGCTCAGTCTCGAGGCCGAACTCGCCATGGACTATTTCAATTTGCGTAGCGCTGACGCTCAGAAACAGCTCCTCGACGAAACCGTGAAAGCTTATACCGACAATGTGCAGCTCACGACGCATCGCTTCAAAGGAGGAGTTGCGCCACGATCGGACGTGGCTCAAGCTCAAACGCAGTTGGATACCACGCGCGTCCAGGATACCGATGTTACCGTCCAACGAACGCAATTTGAACACGCTATCGCCGTCCTCATCGGCAAGCCGCCCGCGGAGTTCAGCCTGGCGGCAGCGCGGCTCAAGACTCAGCCTCCAATCATCCCATCTGGGCTACCGTCAGAGCTTTTGCAACGTCGGCCGGATATCGCCGCTGCGGAAAGGCGAGTGGCGGAGGCAAACCAGCAGATTGGTATCGCCCGCGCCGCTTACTATCCCACCGTATCTCTTGGAGCCACCGCTGGCTTCGAGAGCACGCACATCGCCAACCTCCTGGATGGGCCGAGCGCCTTCTGGGCTGTCGGGCCAGCCCTCGCGGAGACTCTGTTCGACGCGGGACGCAGGCGAGCCACTTCCGAATCGGCACGTGCAAACTATGACGGCACCGTCGCGACGTATCGCCAGACCTCGTTGACCGCCTTCCAGCAAGTCGAAGACAACCTCGCCGCTTTGCGGATTCTCGAGACCGAAGCACAACAGCAAGATCAGGCCGTCGCATCGTCGAAAGATTCCCTGCATCTTTTCAGGAATCGTTATCAGGGTGGGGTCGACACCTACCTCCAGGTCATCACGGCCGAAACGATCGAGCTCGCGAATGAACTAAATGCCATCGACATTCTCCGGCGGCGTATGGATGCCAGCGTGCTCCTCGTCAAAGCTCTTGGCGGCGGCTGGGACGCTTCCAAACTGCCGACCTTTGGCGCACAGCGCGTTAATGACCATTGAACTCAAGTGACGTGACACGGGCCGGTTCGACGGCTTTCGACGATCCAAGCCAACGATCGCAGGCGGAAGGGAAGGAAACCATGAAAACATTAGACAGCCAGGACGTAATCCAAGGGGACGAACATTGCAGAGACGGGCATTATCGCGCCAAGCAGGAGCTGCGAGAGAAGGCTGTGGCTAGCCCTGGCGCGGAGATCGCGGAGGAGTTGGATCCGAACGACTCGACTTCCGTGCAGGCGCAAAACCCAACTGATTTGGGCAAGCTCAGGATCGGACATGCCTCTGAGGAGGCTGCCGGCATTCCGGCCATCTGGAATACCACGCTCTACGGAATTGGGGAAATGGGTCCTGTTCGATCGGCTAAAGCTTTTTTGAAGATCAACCAGGTAACCGGGTTCGACTGCCAGAGCTGCGCATGGCCGAGTCCCGACAAGAAGCGGAAGATGTTTGAGTTTTGTGAGAACGGTGCCAAGGCTGTCTCTGACGAGTCTACAAAGAAGCGCGTCGGGCCGGAATTCTTCGTGAAGTATTCGATAGCGGAGCTGGCGGCGAAATCCGATTACTGGCTGAATCAGCAGGGACGCCTAACTTCGCCAATGGTGCGGAACGCGAAAGCGACGCACTATCAGCCGATCACATGGCCAGACGCCTTCGCGATGATCGCGCAAGAGCTGAACGGTCTGGATTCGCCCAACCAAGCCAGCTTCTACACTTCAGGCAAGACGACCAATGAGCCTGCCTTTCTGCTGCAGCTATTCGCACGGCAGTTCGGAACCAACAATCTGCCGGATTGCTCGAACATGTGCCACGAATCTTCGGGAGTTGCGATGGTGGAGACGCTGGGCGTGGGCAAGGGCACAGCCACGCTGGAAGATATGGAGAACACCGAGCTGATCTTCATCTTTGGAAACAACCCAGGGACAAACCATCCGCGAATGCTGACGTCGCTTCAGCGGGCAAAGGATCATGGCGCAAAGATCATCGCGGTCAATCCCTTGCCTGAAGTCAGCATGATGAAGGTAATTAATCCAAATCCGCAGGATTACTCGAACATATTGGAGCTGCCCTTCGCGCTGCTGGGGAAAGGCCAGGCACTTGCCGATTTGTATCTGCCGGTGCGAGTGAATGGAGATGTAGCGGCAGTCAAAGGCATTCTGAAGGACCTGTTCGAGCGGGAGCGAGCGGGGCACATCCCGGCGATTGACCGTGAATTTATCCAAAACTTTACCGAAGGTTTCGACGCACTGCTGGGCGACGTAAAAACCACAAGCTGGGAAGAAATCGAAGAGAACAGCGGGCTGACTCGAAATCAATTGCGTGTGGCCGCCGATATGTACGCGGCGTCCAACAAGACCATATGCGCATGGTGCACAGGAGTTACACAGCAGCGCAACGGCGTCGACAATGTTGCGATGATCGTGAATCTTCTGCTCGTTGGCGGGCATATAGGGCGCCCAGGGGCAGGCACGGTATGCGTGCGCGGGCACTCGAATGTCCAGGGCGACCGCACGATGGGTGTGTGGGAGCGCCCACCAAAACCTTTTCTGGATGCGCTTGGGAAGGAGTTCAAGTTTGAGCCGCCGCGGAAGTGGGGTTATGACACCGTCGAGAGTCTGCACGCGATGTTCGACGGAGAAGTTAAAGTGTTTATTGCGATCAGCGGCAATTTTCTTTCGAACGTGCCCGACACGGTCTACAGCGCGCACGCCATGCAGCGTTGCAAGCTTACTGCTCACGTTTCGACGAAACTTAACCGCTCGCACCTGATCACAGGGGAGCGAGCATTGATTCTGCCTTGCCTGGGGCGGACGGAGAAAGACATCCAGAAGACAGGCAAGCAGTTCCTGACGATTGAAGATTCCATGGGAATTATCAATCCCACGGAAGGCTTTTTCCCGCCGGCTTCGCCCGAGCTGATGAGCGACGTAGCGATCATTGCGAATCTGGCGCATGCCACTTTGGGGTCTCGAACGAAAACGAATTGGCTGGGCTTGGCGGCGGATTACAACTTGATCCGGGATGGGATTTCCAGGGTGATTCCGGGATTCGAGAACTTCAACGAGCGACTTGCCAAGGAGAAGTTTTTCTATTTGCCGAATGCAGCAAAGCAACGCAAGTTCAAAACGGACTCCGGTAAAGCGAAGTTAAGCGTTTGCCCAATCCCGAAGCAGGACCTGAAGCCCGACGAATTTCTTTTAACAACGATTCGCAGCCACGATCAATTCAATTCCACGATCTATGGACTGAATGACCGCTATCGGGGCGTCTTTAATGGCCGCCGGGTGCTCTTCCTGAACCAGCTCGATATGGAGGCACTAAAACTCCAAGCCGGTCAGGTAGTGGACATATACAGTCACTATGAAGGGGAGGTGCGCAAGGCACCGCGCTTTGCGATCGTGCCGTATGCGATTGCCCGGCGGAGCGCCGCTGCCTACTATCCGGAGACCAATGTATTGATCCCGATCTGCAGTGTCGCCCTGAAGAGCAATCAGCCCGCCGCGAAATGCATTCGCATTACGGTGACTCCGGCAGATCCCGCCGAGGTACTAGACTTTTCAAAGGCGGATCTTGCCCGCAATCAGGAACGCGCCGTGCCGCGCGTTCCCTGACGTGCTTGTTTGTTTCACGCATAGCGTGGGACAGCGGCGGTGGAGGAGCGTTTCATGAAATCATCTTATATAGCGAGTATAGACGAAGACTCGGACTGCGCGCTGGTGGCAGCCGCAAAGTGCGGAGATTCGCAAGCTTTCGAGCAATTGTTTCTTCGTCACAAGCAAAGAGCCCTCGCTGTCGCGCAACGGATAACCAATAATCGGGAGGATGCCGAAGATGTGGCGCAGGAGAGCTTTCACAAGGCCTTCCTTCATCTCGACGCCTTTCAAGAAAAATCGAGCTTTTCCACTTGGCTGACGCGCATCGCCATGAATCAAGCCTTCATGCTGCTTCGCCGAAGGCGCGCAGCTTACGAAGTCTTGCCAGAGAGCCCAGACGATAGTGGGAAGTCCGCCTTAGAAGTTTTTGTTGACCAGCGCCCCAATCCCGAAGAGTCCTACTGGCGACGCGAGAGCGCGGAGCTCTTAACCAAAGCGATCAATCGCTTAGATCCAAAGATTCGAACTACGATCTTTCTCCGCGAGATCGAAGAACGATCTGCCCAAGAAACCGCTGAGCTTCTCCATACCACAACTTCTGTTGTGAAGGGACGTACTTTCGACGGACGCCGGAAGCTTCGCCGAATGATAAATCACGCAATCCGCTGGGGAATCTCCACAAAAGGTACCAGCACCTATCCTAGCCGATCTGTGCTCAGCACCGATTGCAATGTTGTCACGCGCATGGACTCTCCTCGAAGCGATACGTAAAGCCGACATTTGCCGCGATAGGGCCCGCCTTGTAGGTTAGCGTATTGAAAATCCCTGCGAGACCGAATGCTGATTGTGTAAAGGGGTTGACGACGACGGTGCACCCAAACGTTTCTAATTCCGACTGGGCGAGTGCTTCGATGCGAGTATTCCGACTCCCTGGTTGGAATCTAGGCTGCTCTCGGGAAAGAATGTCGGTTCGATCCCCACCGTCCCTACCAACATCTCCTTCCTAAATAATGGTTTGTAGCTTTTCGAGGGGCCACTGGGGGCCATTAACGTCAAGCGACCTGCGCAGGCAACACCAAACGAACGACTTTGCTGTTTGCCTCTCGCAATGCCGTCGGAACCGCTTGCGTGTAGATATTCATGGTCGTTCGAATATCCGCATGTCGCAACAGTTCCTGCTGCACCTTGAGATCGACACCGAGCGCATGAAGCAACGTTGAATGGCTGTGGCGGAACGTGTGCCAGCCGATCCGGCCTATCCCTGCTTTCTCTGCTGCGGGGACTAACCAGTTCTCCTGTATTCGGCCTGGCCAATATGGTTTACCTGTCTCCGGGTTCGCGAATACCCAGTCATCCGATTTCGCGAGCGGAGCGAGCCTTGTCATCAATGGCGAAACCCTTGCAATTCCCCCTGATCGCTGTGTCTGTAGGAAAGAGAGCGGCTGAGTTCGATTAGGCTGTCCGGCTGGAAGAGGAAAAGCGGTAAGGAAAGTGGGAGTAGTGCGCAGTTCCATTGGATGGAGTTGAGGTGAACGATATAACTTGCAACGTTAACTAAAATTGCGTATAAGTGACGGCCAAGTATAGCTCCACTATTTGTTCCCAAGGTATGCCGTTGTTCTTCAGATCGCAAGTTCGCGGTCTTCGAGAGAAGAGCCGTGTGTGAATTATGAACCCCGAGCGCTGCGGATGGGAGACTGTTGAAAATGATGAACCCGCTTCGATTTCATGCTCTTCGAGCAAACGCTAGAGTCGTTTTGTTTTCCCTGAAACCGTTGACGTGGGTGCTGGTCCTTGTCGCAAGCCTGCTTGTCTTCACTGAGGTGGCGAGGGCTGACACGACCAGCAGCATCTCTGCGAATTTCAACGGGACGGCGATTCCAGCCGGTGACACCATCTGGTTTAGCAGTGTTTTGAAGCCTTCTGGGTTGGGCAGTAATCGCGTCACGATCTTCGTTCGAAAATCGACTATCACTTTCACCGCCAACGGAACGAATTACAATATTGCAGCCCCGGACGCGAACATCACCTTCGACCCTAGCGTTACTAGCGCGACCGTCAGTTTCGATGCGACAAAGAACCTGTGGCAAATCACCGTGCCACCAAACGGCCTCGCAGGGAACACCTTTCTTGATGGCGCAGAGTTTCCCGTGCCCTCCGGTGGTTTGCCCGGAGGGATCAAGAATGTGACCTGGCAGGCAAACTTTTCGACAGATACTTCTGGAGTAAGCATGCAGTGGCAGTGGGCGTCGGCAGTCTACACTTCATTCAATGCCAGCTACGCCAGCCTTGGAATAAAACCTGTCGATGACAACAAGGCGAGCGAGTATCAGAACTCAGACCACGCTGGAACACCTGAAGACTACAAAACCTATGTAGTTGGCGGCGCAACCGGGGGAGGAGGCTCTAATTACACGGGCGGATACAGTGGCACGGTGAGCCTGGCTGTCCCCGTTGTGCAAGCGCCATCAGCCAACATCGGTGGACCATATAGCGGCTACGACTCACAGCCCATCGCGTTTAACGGCAGTGGATCAAGCGATCCCAGCGGCTACGCGCTGAACTACTCGTGGAATTTCGGCGACGGGACCACCGGTACAGGAGCGACACCAACACATACCTATTCCTCTGCTGGAACGTTCACGGTCTCCCTGACAGTCGACGACGGGCGGAATGTCACGGGGACTGCAACGACTTCGGCGGCCATTGCCATGCCTCCACCGCCGACGATCACGGCCACGCTGAACCCCGCACCCAATGCCAGTAACTGGAACAGGTCGAATGTAACGGTCTCATTCATATGCAACGACTCAATTTCTGGCGTGAAAGGCTGCCCATCACCGGTCACTGTCACAACGGAAGGGGCCAATCAGGTTGTTCAGGGTACTGCCACGAACAATGCTGGCGAATCCGCTACAGTTAGCGTGAAGGTCAACATTGATAAAACGGCTCCGACAATTTTGGCAAGCATCTCTCCGGCTCCCGATTCTGCTGGGTGGAACAATACCAATGCGACGGTGACATTCGCCTGTTCGGATTCGCTCTCAGGTGTCGCGCAATGCACGCAGCCAATTCTGGTTTCCGCGAGTGGCGCGAATCAGATAGTGTCCGGAACTGTGACTGATGTCGCAGGGAACACAGCAGCCACCAGCGTGACCCTAAATGTCGAGCTGACCTTGCCATCCATCGCTGCTTCTGTATCGCCGGCACCAAATTCGCAGGGCTGGAACAACAGCAACGTCACGGTCAGCTATACCTGCACGCAATCGACCTCGCCGCTCACAAGCTGTTCTTCGCCGCAAACTCTTACGACTGAGGGTGCGGGCCAAGTCGCTTCGGGCACGGTCACCGATGCGGCGAACAACTCGAACACTGCGCAGGTCACCCTGAACATTGCGAAAACCCCACCGAGCATCGTGGCAGCCGTTGCACCGCAACCAAACGCAAGCGGTTGGAACAATTCGGCTGTTACGGTCAGCTTCACGTGCACAAAGACCACGGCCCCGCTCGCGACTTGCCCCCAGGCGCAAAGCTTTAGCACGGAAGGTGTGAATCAAGGGGTCGCGGGTACGGCGAGCGATGTCGCGGGGAACTCGGCAACCGCGACTGCGCATGTGAGCATCGCCACAACACCTCCGACGATAGCTGCTTCCGTTTCACCTCAGCCAAATGCCAATGGCTGGAACAATTCGGCTGTTACTGTGACGTTTAGCTGCACGGCCACGACGGCTCCGATTGCAAACTGCCCGCAACCTCAGACTATAACCTCCGAAGGCGCGAATCAAGTTGTCACCGGAAGCGTTACGGATGTGGCCGGAAACTCAGCAACGACAAAGTTCACTTTGAGCATCGCCCTTACGCCGCCAAAGATCTCGGCCGTGTCTTCGCCAGCCCCAGATTCGAGCGGCTGGAACAACTCAAGCGTCACCGTGAGTTTCGTTTGCACGAACACGACGGCTCCAATTGCGACTTGCCCGCCATCGCAAGCCGCCAGCACGGAAGGTGCAGGACAGAGTGTCTCAGGTTCGGTCACCGATGTTGCGGGGAATTCCGCCACGGCGAGCTTGTCATTGAACATTGGAACCAAGGTACCGACCATTGTTCCGAGCATTTCGCCTGCGCCAAACTCGGCGGGCTGGAACAATTCGAATGTCACCGTCAGTTTTGCTTGTGCCGCGGGAACCGCGCCGATCGCAGCGTGCCCGCCGCCGGTAACCCTCAATACGGAAGGTGCCAATCAAACTGTCAGTGGCACGGCAACGGACGCTGCCGGGAATCCCGCCACGACGAGCGTATTCGTAAACATCGACAAGACTCCGCCTTTAATTTCATACTCGATTTCGCCCGCTCCCAATTCGAGCGGCGTCAATACAACCACGCCAGTCACGATCACGTTCACTTGTTCCGATGCATTGTCAGGCGTGGCCAACTGCCCTGCTCCTATTAGTGTGACGACCACAGGATTGAATCAAGTGATCACTGGCACGGCGTCAGACGTCGCGGGCAATACCACTACGGCGACCGCGACCGTCAACATTCAGACGGCGCCTCCCTCGCCTCCTTCCATCAGTTTCTCGGTTACACCCGCCGCAAACTCAAACGGCTGGTATAACACGCCGGTCACTGTCAATTTTCAATGCACCGCAGGGAGCACTCCTATCACAAGTTGTACCGCGCCTCTAACCGCGAGCACTGAAGGTGCGAACCAGACGGTCACCGGTACCGCAGTCGATCAGGCCGGGCGTACAGCAACCGTCAGCGCTTCGCTGAACATTGACCTCACTCCGCCCGTGATTAGCGTCGCCTCTCCGGCAAATGGCGCAGCCGTTACCAGTGCAAATTTGAACCTCACCGGGTCTGCCACCGATGCTCTTTCGGGCGTCGCAGACAGTTCTTGCAACAGCTCCGAGGCAACCATCTCTGGAAACAGCATTTCGTGTAACCTGACGCTGTCTCCTGGCTCCAACGCGATTCAGGTCCAAGCTACCGACCTTGCCGGGAACGCGGCGACCACAACTGTAAATGTGACCTACAACCTCAGCCCGCCTCCGACTTCCGTCCTCATCACGCCCGACCATTTCTCCCTCGCGTTAAGCGAAACGCGAAGACTCGCGTTGGTTGACGATCTTGCACGAATTCTTCCGGCCACTAGCTGGACTGTCAGCGATCCTACGGTTGCGCGCATAGCGGCCGACAGCACTGTCACGCCTCTCGCCGCAGGAACTGTGACTATCACTGGCACTTATCAGAATCTATCTGCGACCGCTCAGCTTACCGTGTACGGCTCGCAGACCTTCCCGCCGTCTACCGTGCGATGGACAGTACAGCCTTTGCCTGGAAACACTCTGGTCAGGGTTTCTCCGGGGCAGGCAACGGGACCTGATGACGCAGACGTGTATTTTGCGGAAACGTCGGGATCAAACTTGGTGGTTAGGGCCTTCACTTCCGACGGCCGACAGAGGTGGGCGCACACAATTCTGCCGACGTTAGGGTCAAGCGGCGTACGGGCGCCAATCTTCGGTTCCGCCAGGCCATCGCTGCAAAGGATCAGCACTTCAGGAGCCGGAATCGGCCACGTTCGTCCACACCGTTGGGGCAAACGCATTGCGGCATTCCTAAAGCAGGTAGAGGCGCAGAACCCATCCCTCGCGGCTTCGGTATCATATGAGCCGCAGCCCGTGCCTGCGGCGTTCCACCCTTCCGCAGGCGCCGGTATGCAGACAGCGGCGAAGGAAAGCCGGCACGCTGTTGTTCGTCCGGTACAGTCCGGAAGCTCGGTCAATGCGACGGTGCTGTCGTCTGCGGTGACGGACGCCGGGAATGCAGTGGTCAACACGTTCGAGAGGGGCTCGGGAGGATGCTCCACGAATTGCGTGGACAATGTGATTGTGCTGGACAGTAACGGAAATGAGCTTTGGCGCCACTCCATCGTCGGCGGCGAAATGGGTTATGCTCTGCACCCCGCAGGCATAGTCTATATTCTTCAAGCGGACTACAACAATAACAGCACCTTTACACTTTTCGCTTTCGATGAGGTCACCGGAGTGCAAAAATTCTCGATTGTTTTACCCTTCTCCTATGGTGGCCAGCTGCAGCCATTTCCGGGGCTGCCCTCGGTTTTTCCGGATGGCAATCTTTACTTGCCAGTGGAAACTGCAGCCACTACTTCTTCTCCCGACGTCTTGCAGCTGCTGAAAGTTTCGCCCGACGGCACGTCGGCGTGGTATCCTGTGACGACAGCGTCCCAGTGTTTCGGCCCTGTTATCGAAGCGCACGAGCCAATCCCCGACGGTCAGGGTGATGTACTGCTCACTTGGGACTATTTCGGAAACGGCAGCCAGTGCGGGGGGACCGGGACGCAGGTCGTGCACATGAGTTCCTCGGGTCAGATACTGGGGCAGGTCCAATTACCGTCTCTAGAGCGTCTCGGGAGCTATTTTTCCGACAACGATGGCGACGCTGTCCTGGGACAGCAGCACCTGTTCGTGGCCGGATCGATTGCGCCGGGACAGCAAGGCGCTGTGGGGCTGAACCTCAGTACTTCCAGCGTTGACCTGAATTGGCAACCGCCGGGCGGACCTTGCACGACGGTCCCGTGTCCACAGATTTCCCTTGCGGGCGTCACGGCGGGCGACCAACTCCTGGTAAATGAAACGGGGAACAGCGACGGAAGTTCGACCTCGTTCGCGCTTACACCAAACTCCAGCTCTTGTCCCAACTTCTGCGAGACGGCGGCATCGATCCCCAACAGCACGCTCGTGGCGTTCGACTTCAGCGGCACGGTGTTTTCGCCGACATTTGAGACATCCATTTTCAGCAGCCAATATCTGTTCGCTCTGCCGGGCCCGTCGACACCGTCAGGACCTGAGATGTTTTGGGGCGGAGCTGTAAGCGCCCCAGACGCAAATACGACGCCTACTCCTGATCTGCTCCCACCCTGGCCGCAAGTGGCGATGAGCGACTCTCGGAAAGCCTTGCCGATATCAGTCAAGATCAATTTTGCTGGGCCGAAGACGCCCGGTGATAATCTCCTGTTTGATAATGGGCAAAACACATGTTCCGAGAGTTTAGGTCTCAAAGATTGTACGTCGACCTCGGGGTACTGGCTTTGGAATTTGGAAGGTAACGGTCGCGTTTATAACGATGCTTCGAAGTGGACTGTTGCAGTCAGTGTCGAATACCACTTCAGGGGTTTATATCGTGATAGTAACAATCAGTTGCGACCCTTTAGCTGTACAACGCCGTTTCACCCCGACGGTCCGCGTCCGACCTTCCTTCAGCAAGCAGCCGGACAGAACTCCATTTTCTACCTCGATGCACCTGGACCATACTTTAGGGAAGATCCGAGCGATCAGTGTCAGGGCGGGCCTAATTTCCCTTTAATCGATTCGGAGACTTTCGTATTTAATTTTCAGGTCGATTTCAAGAGTAAGCTCTCAACTTTTCATAAAACCGTTTATTACTTTGTGAAGACAGTCATCGCGCCTGGCGGCGTGTTGGATACCGCAAAGTCACAAGCCGGTTACGGTAATCTTCCCCTAAATTTTTGAGGTGCGAAATGTATCGAGCCTATTTGATAGTTATTTTGTTGACGTCTTTCGCATTGGCCTCGACAAGAGCAGCGCAAAAGCCTCCAGATGTTTCTAGCCTATTTGCTCAGCTAAGCCAAGCGAACACAACAGATCGTGCAGCGCGCCAGATTCTGGAGGTCGCAAGCCAATATCCCGACGTGCGTCAGTACATTGTGGAAAAGCTTCCTGGAATGATCGACAAGACGGAAATCGATAAAGTTTGGTTGAATGCGGTGCGGCTGGCCGGTCATCTAAAGGCATCAGAGACCGTCCCCTCTCTGCAAAGGGCTTTTTCACGCGGACCATTGGGGAGGCCCGCCGGCACTACTCTTGGCGCGGAAATGCAACTCGATGACGATGTCGTGGCTAAAGCGCTTGCCGAGATCGGCGAACCATCGCTTCCCGCAGTGAAAGCTTTCCTGAAAAGTAGCGATCGCAAAGATAGACGGCGGGCCGTGTTAATTCTCTTGAACATGGATGCTCCAGAATCGCGAAAGGTCTTGGAGGAACATCTTCCGCACGAAACTGATCCTAAAATTACGAGGTTAATTGAGAGCGGGTTACGTTCGTAGACTCCAGGCAGATCATGAAGCATCCTATAGGACCGCGGAAATGACGGACACTGTGGTTTTGACCTACAGAGATGGTAAGTACAGGTGCAAGGTCGCCGCCTGGCCGGAATGTCGATTAGCAGATACAGGCCCTTGTCGCCGTAGTCAGCACCCGCAATAGCTTAATCGTAGTCAAACTGCAGGTGTCCACGGTCACTGAAACAAATGTGCCGCCTGCTTACATACGGGATAAGGTCAACACGGGAATAGGAAACTGGCAGTTACATTCCCGAATCCGCTTGAACTGGGACGGCACAATCACATGCGTGTCGGCTTGCGACCCTAGCAATCGGCAATGTTCGATTGGAAGCGTCTTGGATATCTCCGAACTCGCCAGCGGAGGTTTGCCAGAGATTGCCCGGCGCTTTCCAGCACCGAAAAAGGGAATTCAGATTCTCTTCATCAAGTTTTTCTTGTTCGGAGTGGTGGATGAGATGCACGGATGCCTCGCAATCATGTGCCATACATGCGGGAGACGCAGAAGCGATGCACCGCACTGTTCGATCTCCGGGAGCCTGCCGTGGGAACCGGACTGAAAATGGAGCCGCTTGACGTGGACGCCGGGCAGGCGGTGCTGAACAAGAAAAGGAAGACCCCATGACCCGTACCCATTCGGATCGATCTTAGCCGTTCGACGCTCGGACGATCTGAGGCTTCGGCACGTAGTCCGCATCCGCTACGGCTTTCCGGATTTCTTCTTCCTTTCGCACGTCCGACAGGTAGACTTGGGTGGTCTTGAGCGATTCATGACCAAGCTCCTGCATCAGGGTCATCAACGAAGCCCCCGCCAAGTAGCGGCGAGATGCGCCTGTCTTTCTCAACTTGTGAAGCTCGCAATGGAACTTCGCCTCCGCCCTGCGGGCGATACTTTGCAGTTTGTAAAGCAGATGAGTGTCGGGACGACCGTATCGATTCGGAAACAGGTATTCGGATTTGCTGTGTTTCCGGCGCTCGTTGATCGCATCGGCGAGCCGTGGGCTGATCTCCACAGTGCGGGTCTTATGCTGCTTGCCCCTGATCGTCAGGGTCGTCCCCGTGAGGTCGGAGTAGCAACAGTCGTATGCTTCGTGGTCACGTACCATGCTGCCGATGAAGAAATCCAACAGGAATCGTTCCTTCTCATTGGCGTGCCCGTAGAGCACGGATAATTCGTTTTCAGGATGGGCGACGACTTTCTTCTTGTGGTATTGGGGATACTCTTTCTTCTTGAGCAAGCGGCTGACGCCGAACTCCTTCAGGAAAATCGCCACGTAGCTGACCTTGTTGTTGTACGTGCGGTTAGGATTGGAGTGACGGCGCTTCGGCAAGGGCTGCTTGCGCATCCAGCCCATGAAGTCCAACATGTCCTGCTTCTTTACTTCCTCCACTGTCGCCTTCTTGCAATGCTTGACGAACGGATCGACGCCGCTGCGGTAGCAGCGGATACTTTCAGCGTCCACACCACGGTTCTCCAGATTCTTGAAATACGTTTCGGCTGCTTCCACCAATGGTGTCCCTGTTGCGATTGCGCCGGGAGCGGGGGCAGTTTGCTCAGCCGGACTTTCCTGCTCCGACAACTTGGTGCGACGGCGAAGCGCCTCGGCTGGATCATTGGTAACATCTATCCAAGTGTTCTTGTGACGGACACAATAAGATCCGTCCTCGTGCTTCTCCTCCTGTCCGCCAACCAGAACGATATGGGGTTTGACTTTGTTGTTGCTGGCAACAGCGGCACGGCAGTAACGCCACTGTCCATCGATCTTGATGTGCTTGTACAACGTGAATTTGGGCTGAGCCACGGGATTCTCCTCGGTTTTGCCTAATACTGAGGAATTTCCCGTCTGACCTGATATTAAACGTAGAAAACTTTGGCAGGATCGCCTAACCCATTGCGCTGTAACGCCGTTAGGCGATTATGGCGGAGAGGGTGGGATTCGAACCCACGGTACGGTTTCCCGCACGCTCGCTTTCGAGGCGAGTACTTTCAACCGCTCAGTCACCTCTCCGCGGTCATGACTATCAGTTTATCAGACACCCCGTGGT
>Ga0210385_10000204_pt1 | contig 54213 bp, 52 predicted proteins | sample IncBWH26OmetaG_FD_160107 | JGI IMG/M metagenome (GOLD analysis project Ga0210385, IMG submission 160107) | Forest soil microbial communities from Barre Woods Harvard Forest LTER site, Petersham, Massachusetts, United States - Inc-BW-H-26-O ... | reverse complement strand
ATGATGCTGTGGACGGCGCCCACTCTACGGCATCGATGTGCCAAAGGGTGGTTGCGTTAAAGCGAACCACTATGAGGGGAGCCGTCCATGGGCGAGGTTATCACGATTGGTCTCGATATTGCGAAGTCGATATTCCAGGTACACGGCGTTGATGTTGATGGCGCGGTAGTGATCCGCAAGCGGGTCAGCCGCTCGAAGATGCTGGAGTTTTTCGCCGGCCTGCCGCCGTGCCTGGTTGGGATCGAAGCCTGTCCGTCAGCACATCACTGGGGCCGCGAGTTGGCTAGGCTCGGCCACACCGTGAAGCTGATGCCGCCGAGCTACGTGAAGGCCTATCTCAAGCGTAGCAAGAATGACGCGAACGATGCGGCCGCAATCTGTGAGGCGGTGACGCGGCCGTCGATGCGTTTTGTGCCGATAAAGTCTGAACAGCAGCAATCAGGTTTGATGCTGCATCGCAGCCGGCAGCTACTGGTCCGTCAGCGCACGATGCTGTCGAATGCGATCCGCGGGCACATGGCAGAGCTCGGTATCATCTCGGCCAAGGGCCGCAATGGCACGGCCGAGCTGTTGGAGGCCATTGCGAATGCGGATGATGACCGCATTCCAGCGGTCGCGCGATTGAGCCTCGATGCTCTTGCCCGGCAATACGCCAATACCACGGCAGAGATCATAGCCATTGAGAAGCACATCCATGCCTGGCACCGATCGTGTGAAGAAAGCCGTCGGCTTGAGGATGTCCCCGGTATCGGTCCGATCGTTGCCACTGCACTGGTTGCCGAGGTGGGCGATTGGAAAGCGTTCGCATCGGGCCGCAATCTTGCAGCCTGGATCGGGCTTGTTCCCAAGCAGCATTCGACGGGTGGCAAAGATCGACTCGGTGGGATCTCAAAGCAGGGCAATCGATATTTGCGATGGCTGCTCGTCACGGGAGCTATGGCTGTCATCCGATACGCACGGCAACACGGTACAAAACGGCTCTGGCTCGCGCGTATCATGGAACGCAGGCCGATCAGGGTCGCTGCCGTCGCATTGGCCAACAAGATTGCACGCATAGCCTGGGCCATGATGGTGCGCGGGGAACGCTTCAAGGAGCCGAAACCGCTCCCGGTGGCGGCATAGCGGACACGGGCCAAAAGCTTCAACGAATTGGCGAGGGCATGACGACGTAATGCAGATACGGTCGTTCCGGGGATCGGGAGAACCCGCTTGGGTCAACGCATAATCGAATGCGTGCTTACGATTGGGACCCGATCCGCGCAGAGCATTAGGGCCAGCGGCCATACCGGTCGCATCAACAGGCCGGACACGTGACCGCACCCGACCAATGCTGCAGAAACGTCAGAAAGTTCTTGCCAGGGCGCCGTCCACACGTGACCCATCGCGGACATCGCGTGGCTCGATTTGCCGTAACGCACAATGCACCCCATCAGTGTCGGCGGCGTGGTAGGGTGTGGTCGTCGATCTTGGGGAGGTTGCAATGGCGCCGCGAAAGAACTTTCGGCGGATAGGTTTGCTGGTTCCATCATCGAGCTCGGTCCAGGAGTGGGATATCGGCAGAGCGCTGCCGGACGACATCACGCTGCACGTCGCGCGAATGCGGTTGAGCAATGTGGATGCGGAGTCGACGCTGCGGATCGTCCAGGAAATCGAGACCGAGAGTCAAAAACTGGCCGATGTCGACGTCGACGTGATCATTTTTCCGGCGACAGCCCCCTCGTCGCGCAACGGCATTGGCTACGACCAGGAACTCATCAAGCGCATAAGCGCGGCAAGCGGCAAGCCGGCCACCACCGCCTCGACCGCGCTCCTCGAAGCGTTGCATGTGCTTTCCGCCAAACGGATCGCGCTCGGCGCGCCGTGGAGCGCTTCGGTCAACCAGAGCGTCGCGGCGTTCATCGAAGCAAACGGAGTCGAAGTCCTCGCGCAAGAGGCGCTGGGCTTGACCCGCAATCTCGAGATCGGCCTCCTCGATCCGCAAACCGCCTACGATATCGGGCGCCGCGTGAACGCGCCGGAAGCCGACGCGGTACTGTTGGCGTGCGGCAACTGGAGTACGTTTGGCATCATCGATCGGTTGGAGCGTGATCTGGGAAAACCGGTGCTGACGACGAACCAAGTCAGTTTATGGCATGCGCTGAAAATGATGGGCATGAGGCCGCTGGACGGGCTTGGTGTTTTGCTGCGCGAGCATCTGGGCGGCGAAAGAGCGCAACATGCTGCTCGTGCCGGCGCTTGATGACCGCTGCAGTCGCCCGTTCTCAGCTTTGGCTAGCCGCGCGCAGTCTCCCCGGATTGATTGACGGGGCGTCGCCGAGCATGCTTGTTGCCTAGGGGACCACCTCATCATCCAAGCGGTATCGCGCCATGCCCAAACTCTATGAAGCCCTCGCCGAAGCGTTCCTTGCGGAGGGCGTCGACACGCAGTTCGTCCTGATGGGCGACGGCAACATGCACTGGTCCACCGCCTTTGCCAAACTGCCGGGCGTGCATACCGTCCACGTCAGGCACGAGCACGTCACCGTCGCGGCGGCGACGGCCTACAACATCGCAACCGGCAAGGTCGCCGTGGCCTCGGTCACGTGCGGCCCCGGTGTGACCCAGCTGATGACGGCGCTGCCGGCCGCGGTTCGCGCCCGCCTGCCGATGGTGGTGTTCGCCGGCGAGTCGCCGATCAACGCAAAATTCTACAACCAGTATATCGACCAGGCGCCGCTGGTGACGGCTACGGGAGCGCGTTACGTCGCCGCCCATAGCGTGCCGCGCATGATGGACTACGTGCGCGAGGCCTTCCACATCGCCAAGACCGAGCGCTGCCCGGTGGTGTTGGGCATTCCCTACGACCTGCAGAAGGTCGAGCACATGTCGAACCAGCCCTACGAGACCTCGGCGATGTACCAGCCCAAGGTCGGGCGCATGCAGCCCGATCCCGAAGTCGTGGCCGAGGCCGTCGCGCGGCTCTCCGCGGCAAAGCGGCCGATCATCCTCGGCGGCCGCGGCGTGGTGTGGTCCGGCGCGCGCGATGCGGTGGTCAAGCTCGCCGATCGCTGCGGCGCGTTACTCTCCAACACGCTGCCGGCGCGCGGTCTTTTCCACGACCATCCGTTCGGGCTCGGCACCACCGGCAGCTACTTCACGTCGTTGGGCAGAGAGATGTACGAGTCAGCCGACGTCGTGCTCGCGGTCGGCACGAGTCTCTCCTACTACGTCGGTGGCGGCCACTATTGGGGTAAGGCCGTCAAGATCCAGTTGGACGATGCGCCGCGCGGCTTGCGCGATGGCCAGAAGGCCGCCGACATCTACGTGCGATCGGATGCGCTGGTCGGCGTCGAGGCCATCCTGGCCGGCCTCGACAAGAAATTGGGCGCCGGCAAACCGACGGCGGCGTCCATACGCACGAAAGAGCTCGCGCATCGCATCGCCACCGAGCCGGCGGACTCGATGCCGTTCGACATCGCGCCCGGGGAGCTCGATCCACGGGCGGTGATCGAGGCCATCGACGCGGTGGTGCCAAAGGACTGGGACTGTGTCGTCGGCGGCGGCCATCAGGCCTATTTCAACACCCAGATGCGTGGCCGGCCGGCGGAGCGCTACACCACGGTCCGCGAATTCGGCGCCGTCGGCAACGGCTTATCGTACGCGCTGGGCGTCGCGGCTGCGCGCCGGCAGGGCCGCGACGGCAAGATCGTGCTGTTCGAGGGCGACGGTGGGCTGTTGTTCCATATCCAGGAGCTCGAGACGCTCAAGCGCCAGGGATATCGCATCCTGATCTGCGCGATGAACGACGGCGGCTACGGCTCGGAGTTTCACAAGCTGCGCGCCGACGGCATCGACGACAGCTTGGCGGTGTTCGGCCGGCCCGCGTTCGAAAACATCGCCCACGGCTTCGGGCTACGCGGCCACGAGATCCGCGATGTGTCGGTCATCCCAAAGCTGTTCGCCGATTTCACAGCGCAGGGCGAAAGCGAAATCTGGAACATCCAGATCTCGGACAAGGTCACGGCACCGGTGATCCGCCAGACCATCAAGCGCGGCCACGGTAATATGTGAGCCGTCAGGCACGGCGCTTTGCGTCTCTGCCCGCCCTAGGCTTGCTACTTCGCCCAGTCGTAAAGCGGCCTGTTGCGGTCGACGACGTAGACCGAGAATGCCTTCAAGGACGTGTCCCCGACAACCTTGAAGCCGCCGTGAACGACGTCGGGCATGTTCGACAGCAGCGTGCCGGTCGGAAACATAATCGGATCCTTGCCCGGCTGCTGCACCATGGCGCCCTGAATGACATAGCCCTGCTCGATCCCCGGATGGGAATGACGATCCAGCCCGTCGCCCGGTTTGAACTCGTTGAGTTCGACAACGATCTGCTTGTCGGGCGCGCCCGGCACATCGAGCCGTCGGATTTCGTGCCGCCAGGGCGGATCTTGTGCGAAGACCGCCGTCGAGATCATGACAGTGCAGATCCCCGCCATAAGGGCCACGGTGCATTGATTTGCTCTCATCAAACGTCTCCTCTGTTTCGAAATGGTCTTGCCGACAACGCAACTTGGTCGCTTGTGACGCGTAGCGTTACTTCGTCGCCGTCAATTGGCGCACTGCAAACATGGTACTATCCCTCGACCTCGAACTTGCGAAACGATACCTGGCCGCCTTGGTCAAAGCGGTCTTCCCAATTGCTGCGGATAAAACCCGGAATCTTGGGATTGTCGTCGGCCGTAACGCGATCGTTGTTGAGATCGTCGAGCAAGGTGAAAAGCCCACCGCCAATGCGCGGACGGCATAATTTTACGATGGGTCCATCCATCCCGTCGGGTGCGCCGATCCGGCCCCGAGCGGCGATCAATTTGCGATCGATCCACCACTCGACGCGGTCGCCGGCGCGGTCATACCGGATCTCATAAAGATGCCAATCTCCCATCCGTGTCGGCACTGTCTCGCCCAAGATCGAATAGGCTGGATATGGACCGAGCTCTTTGCGCTTGAAGGTCAACCGTTCATAGAGCGGCCTGATCCGGTCATTCGAGACGAAAAAGTCGAACACCATGCCGGTTTCGGGATCGATCACCACGAGCGCGCCAGTGGCGAGGCGCGGGTCGCCGGGATCGAGACCGAATGTATTGTGTTCGGTTCCGAAGGTGCGCACGGCCATTTCGACCCGCACCGTGAAGCCCCGGCTCTCTTCGAGATCGAAGGCAGTGGTCGACAGCATCAGCGCTTTCACATGGTTCGGATGCGAGGTCGTGAAACGCGGCAAATCGATCGTCAGCATATTCTCGGGCGCGCCGGGAGCGCGCACCACCGTCGCGGGGTCCCAAAAGTCGTATTCCGCCGATCGGAACTTCAGCCAGCGCGGCGAAGGCCATCCGCCGGCACTGAAATCGTCATAGACCAGCGTTTCCCCGGGTGCTGGACGCATGACCGGAGCCATTGCGGATTGGGACGGAGCAGGTTGAGCCAAAACCTTGACGGCAACCGTGCTCATTCCGAGCCCAGCTAAACCGGATATCAATTGCCGGCGGGAAGGCGTGTGGTCCAAGTTCTGGTGGTCGAAGTCCTGCCTGATCAATTCTTTCACGGCGCTCCTCCAGCACGTTCGATCTTTTTGCCCTACGCCTCGAGACGCCGCGTTGGCCCCCGAACTGGCGTAAATTATTGGCGCCTTCCGGCATTCCCGCAAGACAGACACACGGTACTAGCCGCGGCGTCCAATGTCCGGCCCGGAGCATCGATTGGGATGATGCGGCAATTTTATAGCCATTGCGGGAAGCACACCTGCGAATGCTCGAAATGCAACCTAAGCGGACATCCCGTTCTTACCGCGTCAGGTCAGTGCGAAACTTGGTATTGCAGGCTGCCGGCTATTGTGAAGAAATGGCCTCCTCTGAGCGAAGACTTCGCACCAAGGCGAAGCGACGCGGAGGGAGGCGACTTTTATGGCCATTCACGTTTCCGCACGATCCCTCTCTCGCGCCTGATACGCAGCAAGACGTTGCGCAACACAAGGGAGCGATCCATGCTTAAAATCAGTCCGCGTTCTGCTTTTCATGATTGGACCGGGCGATCGACATTCAATGCCGCAGCGCTCGCCGCCTTCGTTTTGCTCGGCGCATCGAGCGTTAACGCACAAGGCCTGCCGCCGCTCGACAAGGTTCTCAACCCGGCGGAAACAGCGCTCATTCTTGTCGATTTCCAATATCCGTTCACGAACCCCGCCGGCGCCAATTATCACAATGTGCAGAAGGAGCTCGATGAGAAGCATCTGCTCGATCGCACCGTCGATCTGGTCAAGAAGGCGCGCAGCCTGGGCATCACGGTGGTGCATATCACCGAAGGCTACACTCACGATTACCGCGAACTCGACCCGACCAATCCCGGCGGCTTCCATCGCGGCCAGATTTTGCGCCAAGCCTGGAAGGTAGGCACCAAGGAAACCTCGTATTACGAGCCGCTGCAACCCGGCGAAGGCGACAAGGATCTGTTCCTGCCGCCGCGGATTCAAACCACCGCGTTCGGCGGCACCGGTCTCGATCAGGTGTTGCGTGCCAAGGGGATCAAGAACGTCGCCGTCGCCGGCTTCACCACCGATGTCTGCGTCTATGCCACGGTCACCAGCGCCTATGACCTGGGATATCACGTCTACGCGCTGCGCGATGCCATGGCCGGCTATTTTCCCGAGCAGTCCGAGCAGATGCTGAAGAACACATATCCGATGTGGTCGAAAGTCATAAGCAACGACGACTTTCTCGGCATGTTCGGGCTCGAGCGGCGCACGGAGCGCTGAGTCCTTGCCGGTGCGCGATCAATGCCCGATGTCATGTTCGGCGGCGACTGAGCTCCAGTTGTCACGCCGACAATTGATATTGGGTTTGGTCGCGCTGCCGGCTTTGACCGCTTCCTCGGCCGTCGCCGCGGATCAACCCGCGTTGGCGGTGGTCGATCTGGCGAGCCTCGCCAAAACCTGGGATGCCGCCGAATTCACCTTCCAGCTCGACGGCGAAGCGTTGCCCGGCATCCTGATCAAGCTCGCCGGCGAGCGATGGTACGCGTCGAGCCTGATCTGCCCGCATGCCAAATGCACCGCCCGGTATTTCAACGACGTCGATGTCGCGCGGGATACTTTCGATGTCGATGTGAAAAATCCCGTGCTCGGCTGCCCGTGCCATTTTAGCGTGTTCGACGTCGCCGACGGCGGCAAGGTTATTCACGGACCGGCGCCAAACCCACCCCTGCAACTCGCCGCCGTCGCGCGAGATGGAAAAGTGATCGTCAGCCGATAATCTGATCGGGCCGGATCGCGCCCATTGTCCGCCTTCGTGTCATGATGCATTTTGTACCGATCCCTCTAAAAATATGGCCGAGCGCATGAAAAGATTTGCCATCGCGACCGTGATAGCTGCACTGACCATGTTCGCATATCCGCAACAGGGCAATGCTCAGATCACGGAGCGGACCGATAAAGAAAAAAAAGCGGATGCCGCTACCGAGAAAGCGTACGACGAAACGGTCAAGAGGGAGAAGGGCACCGGACCGGCTGTTAAAAGCGATCCATGGCAAACGATAAGACCCGGCAACGGCGATAACCCGAAACGCTAATGTCATGGCGCTTATCGCTGCGTGAAATCGATCACGCTCACCCTGTGATCTTTAGGTGAGCGCCGCGACCTTCCGGCTCTAAGGGGTCCCGCATTACCTCCGAACGCGGACATTCATTGCATCGCAGCGAATGTCCGCTATGGGGGATAAGCTACTTTTATCGACGGGTGTGTCCCGCCGGTGACATGAATCTCCACCCCACCCGGCTAGAATGAAGTCAGTTCATGATAGGGGGTCGAGTCATGACAAGAGCACTTTTGGCTGCGACGCTGCTGTTTTTCGCGGGCAGCGCATATGCGGCGGACATGCCGCTGAAGGCACCGCCGGCGGCGCCGCCACCGGCTCCGACTTGGACCGGCTGGTATATCGGCATCAACGGCGGTGGCGGATGGGGCTCCGTCAAACCGAACGCTTCAGACGTTGGGCCTGATTCGTTTTTCGCCGGTGCGAACGTCCCGGCCGTGGTCGCGGGCGCGTCCCGGGGCTTTCATGAGTCGGGCGGATTGGCAGGCGGGCAGGTCGGCTACCTGTACCAGGCGGCTCCGGGTCAGGCCATCGTCGGCTTGGATGTCGCCTTCGATTGGTCCGGTCTCAAGGGATCCGCCAACAGCGGCTTCACCCCTTACCCCGTTACGGCGCCCACCGGCTTCAGCTGGAATCTGGCCGCCAAATCGCAGTCACTCCTCACTGCGGTCATGCGTATCGGTCCCGACATGGGCATGTGGTTTCCCTACGTCTCGGCAGGCGCTGCTTACTCCCATCTGACCTACAGCGCGAACTACATCGATACCTTCTATCCATCCGTCTCAAACAACTCGTTCAGCAGGGACGCGGGCGGTTGGGTCGTAGGCGCCGGCGCCGAGTTCCGCTTCGCCGAGCATTGGCTGCTGCGTGGCGAATACCTCCATACGGAGTTCGCCAGCATCAGCGGTTTCGGCCCGATCGCGTGCACCCCCGGCGTCGGGAATTGCGTTGGGGCCGGCTTCCGCACGACATTCCAATTCTCCAGCAGGTTCACTGAAGACGTCGGGCGCGTCGCTCTCAGCTACAAGTTCTGATCCGCGATCTCATCGCTTCGGCCGAAGCCCGAGGGTAAAGCCTCGGGCTTTCGCCGTTTGACGGCGGCCAGCGCCTAGTAATGGGTCGCGCGCATCATATGCAGCGCGAACATGCCGAGCGGGACGAGGTCCATCAACATCGCCACGGCCAGCAGCGCGCGCGCGACGCGCCCACGGACTAGGAGGAACGCTACTCCCTCGATCACCAGCAAGATCGGGCCAAGGACCATGCGTGGAAAGGCGACGAAGGCGATGAACAGGCCGAGCAGTTGGCTGACGGCCTGAGGCGGGTTCGGGGGGTTCAGGCCGCTGGCCATGTGCCTCACCGCGAGCCAGCTCGCCGGCCCCAGCGCGGCGACCAGCAGCGCGATGACGAGCAGCGCGCGCGGCGCCTTCTCGATAAACAGCTTCAGCAAGAACCAAGTCGGCACCAGGCCGACGAATCCTGCAACAAACACGAACAGGATCATGTCGCCGAAGGCGACCATGCCGGGCGAGCCCTGCGCCACGTCTTCGGGCATGCGCAGCTCGTTGACGGTGACCGCGGCGAGGCCGGCGACGACGCAGAGAACGTAGCCGGCGGCGATCAAAGCCAGCCTTTTCACCGTGCTCATGCGTCGACCTAGCCTCCGAGCAAACTCTCGACTCGCCCTTGAGCGCCGATTGAGACGATCACCCAGTCTCGCTCGACTTGCCGTGCCCTTGGCGCGAATGCCCGTTCGCTCGCAGGCTTGCGGACCGCCGACCCGGTACGTCTTGGACGTCGCATTGGGCCGTTGCGTTCAATGCTAAGCAACGCCTCGCCCGCCACGCCTTTTGGCGGCATACGGCAGCACGAACATGTACAGGCCGCTGAACAACAGCAGGAAGAGCGGCGGCAGCGGCGCATAGACCACCCAGGAGGGCGGCTGCCCGAATGCCATGGTGACGAAATTGGCGATGACGGTCGCCGTAAAGATGATCGACAGCCAACGGTGAATTTGCCGAATCCACGTATTCCAATTCAATTGCGACCTCCTTTTGCGGATGAGCGGCAGCGGACCGGACGGCCGGCGCAGTGCCAATCGTAGACATCGGCAACACGGTCGCAAGTCCGGATTTCGCTTGCGAGCAAGCCTGGCTATGCTTGCGTAATCACACATCGCTCCGGAGCACCGATGCGCAATAAGCGCGCTTTCTGAGAGTGCGCTAAAGCCGATAGAACTCGCAGCTAGAGCGTAGCCCGCTCATTCCGTTTTGGAACGAAATACCCGCCTGCGTCGTTCACGCCACGGGCGTGTTTTTTGACGTGTTGGAGGGTGCGTATGTCGGCGACTGGAGAATATCGGGCGCACGCGGCCGAATGTGTTCGGCTTGCTCAACAGACTGCCGACCCGCAAAGCAAAAGTTCCCTTCTCGATATCGCCCGCGCTTGGCTGGCCCTTGTCGCTCAGGGCGAGAAAAACAATGACGCTCCCGCCTTGGTCTATCAGACGCCGGAGCCCCGCCAACAGGTCGCCAAACAGCAACAGCAGCCGAAGAAGGGGGTGGGTCGTCTCAATTAATGCGGAACAAGCTGCGTCTGTGTGATTTGACATAGTGTCGGGAGAATTGACGGTCGGTGCAATGTCAAAGCTCTCTGGAATGGCGTGGCCCGATGCCATGCTCGACATCGTGAAGGCGCTTCCCCGCTGTTACCAAACGTCGGCGGAACTGCCCCCGCATATTTCGACGCTGCTCGACAGGATCGGGCAGAAGCCGGCGCTTGAGCAACAACAGCCACAACCCGACCCGAACAAGAAGGAAAAGGTATTCAATATTGGGCTGCCGTATCGTTAGAATCCAAACGCCGAATGAAATGTTATCAGGACAAGCCCGAGCGCGATTGCGCTTCCAAGCACGACTAATTCGGTTTTCACGTTTGGAATGCTCAGCGACGGATCGTCATTGACGAATGGCGAACGGGACATCGTAACCGGCCATTCCAGGGCCCATTTCAACCTGGGAGCGCCATAAGCATCCCGCATCGATACCTCCCCATGTCTGAATGAAGTGCTGCCGGGCTAATGAACCAAAGCGTACGCCCCCTTGCCACGATGCCTCATGGAATGAGCAGCGAGGGCCGATGAGTTCTGCTGTTCGACCAATTCAGCACACCGTATCCATCGCTGTGCAATGCTGCGCCATACGGTCTTATTGGCGCGATCCCGCGTGACTTTCGCCATAAGCTCGCATTCCGCGGCAAATCGCAGAAACCGTTCTGACGTGTCCATGGGCCGACCTCCGTGCTCGTCAAGATAACTGACGAGGCCAACGCAATCGCCTCTCGGAGGTTCCGGCCCAACCCTGCACAAATGTTATGCACTGCACTGCACACTGTTATGTACCGCACTGCACACTGTGGACTCCGCGGTTCCGCCTTCGCACTATCGCCTCACGCTGCCTACCCGATGGGATGGATCGAGATGCCGATAATCAGCAAGCGTAGGATGGGCCGCAACGACGACAAGGGAGGTAGCCGATGATCGATTCGAGCCGACGCGCCGTTCTTGCAACCGGTGCTGCCGCCGCCGCGGCGGCAACCACCGCCCCGCAAGTGTTCGCCCAAGCGCCACAGTCAGGAGGAGCGCCACAGTCAGGAGAGCCGCAGGCAGGAGCGCCGCAGGGCTTGCCGGAGGGCGCCAAGGTCGGATTCTACGAGAAGGGCGATGTCCGCATCCGCTACGCCGAAATCGGCTCAGGCTTCCCGCTATTGGCGACGCCCGGCGGCGGCCTGAACTCGCGCATCAGCAACTGGCCGACCGCGGTGATCAACATCATGGAGGAGTTCAAGAACGATTTCCGCGTGATCACCATGGACCAGCGCAACGCCAGCAACGGCGATTCGACCGGCCCGGTTGCGGTCGACAATCCGTGGGACGCCTTCGCCGACGACCAGCTCGGCGTGATGGACCATCTCGGCATCCGCCAGTTCTTTTTCTTCGGCAACTGCATCGGCGGCCCGTTCGCGATGAAGCTGATGGAGCGCGCGCCGGCGCGCGTCGTCGCGGCGATCTTAAGCCAGCCGGTCGGACACCGGCCGGATAAGCCGGATTATATGTACGAGTCCGGCAGAGACGTCTGGGCCAAGGAGTTTCGCGAGCGCCGGCCGGACGTGTCGATGGCGACCATCGAGCAGTATCTGCATAACCTTTACCGCGTGCAGCCCGACTTCGTGTACAGCGTGTCGCGCGACTTCGCGAAATCCTGCGGCACGCCGATGCTGGTGCTGCCCGACGACATCGTCGCGCATCCGCTCCAGGTCTCAATCGACATCGCCTCGCTGGCGCCCAATGCCGAGATCACGGTGTTTCCGTGGAAGGAGCCGCCGGACCTGAAGGCCCGCACCATCAACCGCGCGCGCACGTTCTTGAAACGGCATCAGACGGCGTAGTCGCGGCATACGCGCGGACCGGCGAGCGGAGGGTGCCCCTTTAGCCCGAGGACGGCAATGCACTTGCAAGAAAGGCAGCGACGCTGGCGGCGATCTCCCCGGCGGTCGTGGTGTTCGGTCCGCGACACCATCCCGACAGCGTCAAGAGCGGCATCGCCGAGGGACGCGGGTTGAACGCGCGGTACCACACGGCGACCAGATCGTCCTGCCCCGAATGCACATAGCGCAGCTCGAACGGGCCGCCTGCGGCAGAGTAAATCAGCGATTTTTTGGCGTAGCCGCTCTCGCCGCCAAGCTTGAAAAGCAGATAGTCGTCCGGCAACGCTGCTACGGGCGTTGGCTTGGTGTAGCGGATATGCTTGGGATCCGGCGGGCGCTCGACCTCCTGCAGGCTGTGCGAGCGCGTACTTTTCTCGATCACATGTTGGATGGCCGCAATGGTCCAGACGGCATTGACTCCGAGTCCGCCGGAGGATTGCCAAACCAGCGTCGCCGGTATGCTTGCGACCGGCGTGGTGGGAATGGCCGCAATCTCGCGCGCCTCCTGCTCGTGCGCGCGCGCCGTCGACCATTGCGCATACCCCCAATCCGCGAACGGCAACAAGGCGAGCACAAGAATGCCGGACGACGCTGCGTTGCGCCGCGTCACGGCGAGATAGAGCCCCAGCAGAACCGCGAAATAAAGCGCAAGTGTCGGCAGAAATATCGTCACCGACATGGTCGCAATGGCGAGCCAGAATGAAACCTCGTCCGACATTCCGAGCTTGAATGCAATTGCCGCCGGAACGAGCGCCAGCACCAATAACGTTCTGACCGGAATTCTCGCCGCGCGCGAAACCGCAATGGATGAGGGCGGCGAAGACGGCGGCTCCGACGCGGGGGACCCGGCACGGCCGGATGAATCCTCACCATGGCGAGCGGCCGCACCCGACGGCACCGCGCACAGGATCGCGGTTCCCGTCAATCCCAGAAGCGTGAAAAACGGAAAAGACTGGTCAAGAATGCCGGTCGAGAACGCGAGCGTCCATGGCGCGCCCGTCATCACCAGAAACTGCCAGTCCGCGGCGAAGAAAAATGGGACGCAAAGACCGACCCAACCCGGCACGCCTATATCGCCGACACGCCGCACGGAAATTCCGGCAAACGAAAACGCGAACAACACGAATGCCAGCGGCTTGAACGCGGTAGCGGCGACGAGCTCCACGACGCCGCATGCCCCGCCGATGCTCTGACAGCCGCTCGCCTGCGACAAAGCCACAAGCAGGAATGGAAAGCCGACGACGCTCGCCGCAAACAGGCCGATTCTGATGGCGGCCGCCCGCGCATATTGCGCGCGCGTGAGGCGGCCGTAGAACTCGAACATTGGCGTTGTCCCGGGTGCCGGTGAACGCGACCGGGCGAGCATGCCAAGTTGAGGTTAAATCACGCTTAAGTTGCTTCTTTCGCGGTGAAAGCGACCGATTTCAAAGCGCCTTCTTCTTCGAAGCAAGCTTACGATTTATATATAGCTGTCAGTCAGCAAACATCCCTGCGAAGCGCATGGAGAGAGCCGAATGCCAAAATACGCCGCCTACGAGCCCGCCGCCCCTTACTTCGATCTGGTTCGAGGCGCGCTGGGCGATCTCGTCGATGGCGTGCACTTCTTCGACATCGTCACCGACGACGTCGTCTACGAAGTCCTTTACGACGTCCCCGGCTGGCCTCGTGTCATCAAGGGGCGGACCGACCTGATGGCCGCGTTCAAGGGCTATGTCGACAACATCGCGCTTCAGTCTGCCGATAACTTGATTGTCCATAAGACCGACGACGGTGCCATCGTCGTCATTGAATACGAGGTCCACGGGACGATCCTCGCGACCGGCGTGACGTACGACAATCGGTTCTGCTCGATCATCAAAATCGGAAACCGGAGGATCACGCACTGGAGAGACTACATGGACTCGCTCGCGGCCTGGAACGCATTGACGGCCCGCATGCCTCGCTTGGGCGAGGCCGGCGCAGGCGTGGCCGGTGCATGAAGATTTGGCCGGTGGACTATTGGGCTTGGCTGAAATCCGTGTAACCCCAAGCCTCGCAAGAGCCTTCAACAGCGCCTGTCTCGGCCGCGTCCTCGACGGTGCTTGCGCCACCGAATGTGATTGGTGCACCCTCAATATGCTCGATCGTTCCGGCGATGTATTCGTTATTCGCATTCCGCGCGAGCCGCGCATAGAACCTCTTGAAGCCTGCATAGCCGCCGTAACTATTTTTTCCGTTCACGAGCGCGCAGTACCCGATAAGATCGTCAGGGAGGGATTTCGGGCCGGGGACGATGGCCGGCATCCATTTGAACTGTGCCGAGCTGGGGTCCTTAAGCGTGCGCGAAAGCGAGCTCCGCAAAGCCTCTTTTTCATTCGGCGTCAACGGGCGCGTGTTGAATACATGCTGGGTCGCGGCAGAAGCGCAGGCGCTCACTGCGGCACATAACGCCATGATGCCCAATGCACGCATATCGCGCCCTCCCAAGCCCTGCGTATGATCGGATTGTTTGAGCGCTTATTCAACTGAAAAACAAGCGCGGGGCGGGCAAAGGCGCGAAGCGCCGTGCCTACGCGTTCATTCACCGAAGTGGACCAACAAGTCGCTGCCACGATCGGCGAGCGCGAGCGTGTAGAAAAACGCTCCGCCTTCGATCTTGAACCGCCGATAGCGGGACGTCAGAGCTTCCCGAAACGTTTCGGAGGGCGCGGCGCCGTGCGTCTTGCGAGCCAGTTGCAATGCAACACAGTCCAGCGTGGTTTTACTCAATATTCAGCCTGTTGCCGTAGCATCGCCATTCAGCAGGGATCGGCACCCTGCCGAGTGTAATGAGCAACGCGCATTTGCGTACTCACTTTGAGCCGCTAATATCGATGACCATCGATCGATTTATGCCGTTGCTTGTCGTCGACGACCACGGAACGATGATTAAAGTCGTCCGTAGTCAGTTGCGACAATTGGGATTCGCCGATGTCGATGAAGCCAACAGTGGGGCCGAAGCTCTGACAAAATTGTGCGCCCGACGCTACGGATTGATCTTTTCCGATTGGCACATGGAGCCGATGAGTGGCTTAGACCTGCTCATGGCAATCCGGGGCGATGCCGGCCTCAAGCAAACTCCCTTCATCATGGTGACGGGAGAATCTCGGGTGGAGAACGTGATTGCGGCGAAGAGGGCCGGCGTAAGCGGTTACATTGTCAAGCCTTTCAACGCGCAAATGCTCAAGGTCAAGATCGAGGCGGTGTTTGCGACGAGAGCAAGTGCCCTTGGAGAGCGGCAGGCGATGAGTGTGTCTCAGTCCCTGCGCTCCGACGAAGCTTTGGACACGACGCCCGCTTCTGAAACCCTTCAGCTCAAGTTCCCGGGACGCTTTACCAGCGGCTCTTAAATGTACCGCAAGTTACGTCGTCCGCGGAGCACCTTACGAGACGATGACTTTGGTCGAGCATGCATGCTCGTCATTTGAACGATTTGCTGATTGAATTGAGAGTGTGAATTGTTCCTGTCGGCACTGGCAGCCCCTTGGCATCGACGACTACGTCGTTATGACACGGCGATGTTTGGTCTGAAATTTGGCCAGTCTGATTGTTGAATGACCTCTGCTGACAGCCGCTTGAACTGGAGTGCATGACGATAGTTGCGACGCTGTTCGGGTCGGCGTGAGATGCTTCATTTTCCACGACCAGGGCAGGCGCCGTGCTGAAGCCTATTGCGAGCACAGCCACGACGGCTATCGAGGCGCCTACGGCAAAAACACCCAGCGACATCGTCGCAAGCCGCCGGCGCTTTTGGCCGGCACCTGCTTTGCCCATATGCGCAGGCTTTACGCCCGGCGCAGACTGGGGCTTAGGCGATGAACTTTGGCTCACGCGGCCCCCTTGCGCCTACGGCTTTTGAAGGCAGACATGCGCTCGGATGTTTGGCATCGAGGCAACGGGAAACGAATTTGACACCTACGACACCACGATCATTCCAAACCGCTTCGCAATCGCGCTGAACACTGTCCTTGAGCAGCACCAGAATAAAGGTATGGGGTAAAGCAGCCAGTGGAGCGGTGAAACTTAGGCGGGCGCCGTCATTTGAAATATCATGGACGACACAGTCCATGGGCTGCTCGTGGCCCTCAAATAGGACTTGCGCGTCGCGACGCATCCGGCGTCGCACGTTTTTCCGATTTTCCTGCGATCGAGCACGCATGACCAAAAATTCCAGATGGCTGGAGCAACAAACAACATCGCGTGGCTGTAGATTATGTGCTGCAAACGTTATCGAAGTTTGATCAAGTAAGGATTTTCCTGACAACAAACGACCGAATAAGCAACAAACTACCAAATTAGTTTAGAACGAGCGCCGTAGCGCCGCGATTAAACAATCTCGAGTAAATTTATTTGCGCAGCGCAATTTGTAGCAAGCGTAGGGCGCGCAAAGACCCCAGCGGCCCCGCGCAAAGCGCGGCCTGATGACAAGCTCCGAGCCGCGCTCATGCGTTCATTCGGCCCTGTCTTATTTTTTCCACTGCATCCAATTCTGCCCCTTCCCTCTCTGCGCCGGATCAAACTTTTCGCCACCAAACCGCGTCATGAACTTCTCCGCATCCGCCGCGTCGGCGAAGCAGTAGACGTTGAACCACTGCCCGTCATGACGGACGCAATGGCCGCGCAGGCACAGCGACAAATCCTTGCAGAAGTCGTGGATCGTCTTGTAGCCGCCGTTCTCGCAAGCGCTGGCCGGCAGCGCCACCTGATGCGGCCAGCCGCGATCGACGGCGGCCGGCGACAATTCGCCCTTGCGGTACACCACGCTCGACCCCTACGCGACCCGCTTGACTCTGTCGTTCTTGTTTTGTTCTATTCTGTCGCCGGCCCGGAGTCCAGCATGTGTGCCCTTGTCAGAGTGCGTTCCAAGGAAGATCCGTTCGTATCGGATGCGCGCATCGAGGCCGCGGTTTTCCGCGAGGTCGATGCCGAGCCGGGAAACGAATTACCGGTGTGGCGCCGGCATCCGCAGACTAATGAGATAATCTCGGCAAAGCTGCGCTGGGGCCTCATTCCCCATTGGATGAAAGCGCGGCCCGAAATTCAGCCGATCAACGCCCGCGCCGAGACCGTCGCCGAAAAGCGCATGTTCGCCGACGCTTACGCCAAGCGTCGCTGCATCGTGCCGATGGATGTTTTTTACGAGCGCGACAAGCGCAAGAAGCTGCACGCCTTCGCCATGACCGACGGCACGCCGTTCGGCGTCGCCGGCATCTGGGAGAACTGGCGCAATCAAAATGGCGCGTGGGAGCGGACGTTCTGCATCATCACCGTCCCCGCCAACGAACTGGTCGGAACGATTCACGACCGCATGCCGGCCATCATCCCGATCGCGCAGCACGCGCGCTGGCTCGGCAGCGAGCCCGACCCGCGCGATTTATTGCGGCCGTTTCCCGCCGAATTCATAAGAATGATTCGTCCGTCGCGCTGAAGATCAAAACGGTTTGGTGGGCACGTCGCTGCGCGCCTTTGGCCACCTACGCTTGCTGAGCGCGGCGCAGCGGTTTGGTCGCTATCGCGGGTGAAGCGGCCATCGCGCGACCAGCGCAAATCGGTCGCTTTTGATGCTGTGGACGGCGCCCACTCTACGGCATCGATGTGCCAAAGGGTGGTTGCGTTAAAGCGAACCACTATGAGGGGAGCCGTCCATGGGCGAGGTTATCACGATTGGTCTCGATATTGCGAAGTCGATATTCCAGGTACACGGCGTTGATGTTGATGGCGCGGTAGTGATCCGCAAGCGGGTCAGCCGCTCGAAGATGCTGGAGTTTTTCGCCGGCCTGCCGCCGTGCCTGGTTGGGATCGAAGCCTGTCCGTCAGCACATCACTGGGGCCGCGAGTTGGCTAGGCTCGGCCACACCGTGAAGCTGATGCCGCCGAGCTACGTGAAGGCCTATCTCAAGCGTAGCAAGAATGACGCGAACGATGCGGCCGCAATCTGTGAGGCGGTGACGCGGCCGTCGATGCGTTTTGTGCCGATAAAGTCTGAACAGCAGCAATCAGGTTTGATGCTGCATCGCAGCCGGCAGCTACTGGTCCGTCAGCGCACGATGCTGTCGAATGCGATCCGCGGGCACATGGCAGAGCTCGGTATCATCTCGGCCAAGGGCCGCAATGGCACGGCCGAGCTGTTGGAGGCCATTGCGAATGCGGATGATGACCGCATTCCAGCGGTCGCGCGATTGAGCCTCGATGCTCTTGCCCGGCAATACGCCAATACCACGGCAGAGATCATAGCCATTGAGAAGCACATCCATGCCTGGCACCGATCGTGTGAAGAAAGCCGTCGGCTTGAGGATGTCCCCGGTATCGGTCCGATCGTTGCCACTGCACTGGTTGCCGAGGTGGGCGATTGGAAAGCGTTCGCATCGGGCCGCAATCTTGCAGCCTGGATCGGGCTTGTTCCCAAGCAGCATTCGACGGGTGGCAAAGATCGACTCGGTGGGATCTCAAAGCAGGGCAATCGATATTTGCGATGGCTGCTCGTCACGGGAGCTATGGCTGTCATCCGATACGCACGGCAACACGGTACAAAACGGCTCTGGCTCGCGCGTATCATGGAACGCAGGCCGATCAGGGTCGCTGCCGTCGCATTGGCCAACAAGATTGCACGCATAGCCTGGGCCATGATGGTGCGCGGGGAACGCTTCAAGGAGCCGAAACCGCTCCCGGTGGCGGCATAGCGGACACGGGCCAAAAGCTTCAACGAATTGGCGAGGGCATGACGACGTAATGCAGATACGGTCGTTCCGGGGATCGGGAGAACCCGCTTGGGTCAACGCATAATCGAATGCGTGCTTACGATTGGGACCCGATCCGCGCAGAGCATTAGGGCCAGCGGCCATACCGGTCGCATCAACAGGCCGGACACGTGACCGCACCCGACCAATGCTGCAGAAACGTCAGAAAGTTCTTGCCAGGGCGCCGTCCACACGTGACCCATCACGACATTTCCAGCGAACAGTTTGCTGTGTCGCACAACGCCGCTAACTTTATTTGCTCCGCCAATCCATAATGTGTGTTGCGAAAGGTTGTCTTTTCCGCCAGCTTTTTCGGAGAGCGCAGGCACTCAGGGGGTAGCAATGCGTGTGGGCGTCATTGCTGGCATGATCCTCGCAGTCACAACGGCGGCCGCAATTGCGGGAAGTGCCAATGTCGGGGGCGTGAACCTCAATCTGCCGACCCCACCGGGCTTTTGCGAACTGTCTGAAAAAGCAGATCCGTGGGAAAAAGGGATGCTCGACTTCATTGGCGATAACGTCAGGCCCGTCGGCTATAGGCTTCTAAGCATGTCGGCGGATTGTCAGCAGCTCGCGGCCTTTGACGCGCATAGGCGTAGAACCTTCGATGAATATTTCCAATATCAAACGCCAATAAACATGGAGGATAAGACCACGGACGCGGTTGAAAAAAAAGCTTGTGTCGAACTTCGTTCGCGAGGAGATCAATTACTCAGTGACTTAACTAAGAACTCAACGGAGATCATTAAAAAGCTGCCCATGGACAGCCAGCGATTTGCGGGCATACTCGATGAAGATGCCGATGCATGTTATCCATCCGTATTGCAAAAATTTCACACAGAGGATGGGACTGCTAAGGTCAGGATGATCGCGTACGCGATCATGACTGCCAAAACAAAAGAATTGCTCTTGTATCGCGGTGGTCTCTACTCCGACGCCGATACGGCAAGCAAATTTCTCGCCCAATTAAAAGAGATGGTATCCGCAGTTAATGCCGCTAACCGTTAAACAGCGGCGGCCTTAAATGCACCGCACATTGGTCGAAATTGGCACTTAGCGACATTTCGCGGCGACGCAGCATTTGGTCGCTTTCGGCGGTAAAGCGAACATTCCGGAGGGAGGATACCGCATTCCGACAAGCCAAATTGTTCTAGTCGGATCAATAGGGCCGCGGGCAATAGTTTGTCGGAATGGTCCTTGTGCTACCAACTGGTACTGACGACTCTTGATCAGCGGGTCCAAGGTTCGAATCCTTGTGCGCCCACCACATCAATCGACACGTCGTATCGATCAAAGCGGCATACGGAGCGCGGGAGCGGCGGTGCTCTCGATCATCACGTTCACACATGCGGGCTTGCCGCTGGCGAGAGCGCGCTCGATCGCCGCCGGCAGGTCGGCGGCTCGCTCGACGTATTCCCCGTGTCCCCCGAGAGCGTTGACGACCTGATCGTATCGCACCGGCAAAAGTTCGCAGCCGTGCATCCTGTTGGCGCCGTAGTCGCGGCGTTGGATTTCGCTTTCGGCATTCCAGCGCGCGTCGTTGCCGAGGATCGCGACGAACGGCAGCCCGCGTCGCACCGCCGTTTCAAATTCGGCAATGTGAAAGCCGATCGTGCCGTCGCCGAGCACCGCGAACACCGGCGCCTTGTTCTCGACCATGCGCGCCGCGAGCGCGAAGGAGAGCGAGCTGCCGATCGCGCCGGCGACGCCGTTGACGAGACGGCGGCGCACCGGGAGCATGCTCTGGCCCCACTGCGCGAATTCGCCGCCGTCGCAGATCAGAACGGTGTCCGGATCGCGCTCGACGAAAGGACGCAGGGCCCGAAAGGCCTCCGCGGGATGCAGCCGGCCGGGCGTCGGCGATACGACGTCCTGCCATGATGCCGGCCTCATGTCGCGAGCATGGCGGGCTTCGGCGAGCCAGGCGGTATCGCCGGCCTGCTTGGCACCGGCGGCGAGCTTTGCCGCGGCCAAGGCCGGATCGGCAACACAGGCGAAGAGCAGGGCATCGCCTTTCTCGCGCTTGGCCCGCGCCGTCAGCTCCGCGTCCGGATCGATGGCGATGAGCTTGACGTCGGCGGCGAAGTTCGGAGCGGTCGCCCATTTGAGCGAAAAATCCAGTGCTTTGCCCAGCAGCACCACAAGATCGGCGCGCGTCGTCAGGTCGGGCAGGGCTCCGAGCGTCGCGTCCGCCAGGCCGCGCGGGCTCTCCAAAATTATCGCCGGCGTGCCTGTCGCTGCTTCCAGCTTTGCCAACAGATCGCGTCCGCTCGCATTCGACATTTGCGGACCGGCGAAGATGATCGGACGTTTTGCGGCGGCGAGGGCGGTGAGAATCTTGGCGCAGTCCGCTTCGCCCAGCGCCTCGGGCGTTGCCGGCCCGTCGTCTGGCCAGGTCACGGCGCTCTCGTCCAACCGCGCATCGAGCAGATCCGACGGCAAGCTCAAGTGGACGGGGCCGCGCCGTCCGGAGCACGCGATACGGATCGCCTCGCCGATATCGCGGCCGAGGGATTCGACGCTGCCGGCCGTCCAGGACGCCTTCGTCACCGGCTTGGCCATCTCGGCCTGGCGCAATTCCTGAAATCCGCCGCGAGCGATCTCCCAAGTCGCGGCGTGTCCGGACAGCAGAACCATCGGCGATTCCGCGGCCAGCGCGGTGTACAAGGCGCCGACCGCGTTGGCATGGCCGGGTCCGCCGGTCACCAAGGCGACGCCGGCTTCGCCGGTCAGGCGGCCATGGGCGTCGGCCATGTGCACGGCGGCGGCTTCGTGCCGCACGTGAACGAGGTCGATACCCGCATCCAGCGCGGCGTCGAAAATCGACATGATGTGGTTGCCGGACAGTGTGAAAACACGCCCGCAGCCGACACGGCAAAGCGAACGAGCGACGACGTCGGCGCCGCGCAAAGTGCTGCTCATTTTCTGGGGTGGACTTTCGCGGCTGGCTCAACGCCTACAGGTATGGACCATGAGCGACGATATTAGCATTCCCTCCCGTCGATTTAGAACTCGCCTGCCTGCGTTAAGGCGCGCGGCGGCCGCGCTTTATTGCGGCGCGCCGACGCATACGACGGTCAGTGGGCCATTCGCGGCGTTGGCTGCAACGCCGCACGACGCGCCGCGTTCAGCCAGTAATGTCGCGGCGTTTCGGTTGGGCCCGCAATAGGCGGTGACGAGGACTTCGTTGTCGCGGCATTGGATCGTGCAGTCGCCGTTCAGGCAGGCCGAACGCACCACGCGCACGCCTGGACTTGGCGGTCCTGGTTCGCCTTGCGGTCCCGCCGGACCGCGCGGGCCCTGCGGACCGGTTGGACCCGCCGGGCCGGCCGGACCGGCATCGCCCTTCGGGCCTTGCGACCCGGGCGGCCCTTGATCGCCTTTGGGACCTTGGCCGCAGCCGGCCAAGCCGGCGAGCAGGGCGATTGTCACTATCAAATAAGCCACGCGCATTTTAGGACCTCAGTATTTAAGCCTCGCACCCGCAATTAACCCGTCATGATAAAAACCGAAACGGCCGGCCGTTCCATGGCGGTCGCTAACCCGCAATCACAAAACGCGGCGGCGGATTTCCTCGATGACGATGCTGTTGTCCTGCTCGCCGTCGCCGTGACGGACGCAGGCCTGCAGCACGTCGGCGTGAATTTCCAGAAGCGGCAGTTGCTGGCCGGCCTTGCGCGCCTGATCGAGCATGAGTTGCGTGTCCTTGAGCGTCTGCCGGACGCGGCCCTCCGGCGCGAAATCGCCGCCGATCATTTTCGGCCCCTTGGTGTCCATGACCTGCGAGGCCGCGGCCGAGCGGCGGGCGACGTTGAGGAACGCCGCCGGGTCGAGCCCGAGGCGGCCGGCAAAGACCAGCCCTTCGGCGAGCGCCAGGCGGTTGAGGCCGAGAATGAGATTGACCGCCAGCTTGGCGCGGCCGCCGTCGCCGACCTTGCCGATGTGGAAGCTCTTGGCGAACAGCGCGTCGAGCACCGGCGCGGCGTCGGCTGCGATTTTCTGGTCGCCGCCGATCAAGCCGACGCCGTCGCCCTGGCGGACTTGTTCGCTGGTGCCTGACACGGGCGTCTCGAGAAAACGCAGCTTGCCGCCGACGCGTGCGCCAAGCGCCGCGATGCGGTCGGGATCGCAGGTCGAGGTGACGAGCACGATCTTGCCGGCTGCCGCCGGAATGAGCGCGCGCTCGACCACATCCTCGACCTGCTCGGTGTTGAACACCGCGAGCACGATCGGCTCGCATTGTTGCGCGATGTCGGGAAGCGTACCGGCCCGCGCGCCGAAACCTGCCAGCCGCGCGTTTTTCGCCGGATCGACGTCGAAGCCGATCACCGTAAATCCCGCCGCGACCAGGCGGCGGGCATAAACCTCGCCCATCAGACCGAGGCCAATGACGCCGACGGGAGAGCGTGGTGCCATGATCTAACCTAGCGGTGCGATGTTGAGATCGCGCGCCAGCGCGTCGAGGCTGTCGTGTAGCGCCTTTGGCATCGGCACGCCGTGGGCGCGGCGTTCCAAAAGCTTGGCGTGGCTTTGTTCGCCCGGCAGAAAAATGCGCTCGACGCCCGGCAGCCGCTTCGAACCGCGGATATCGCGGATCACCTGATCGACGCTGCGCTTGAATTCCGCTGCCGGCATGAAGGTGTCGATCGCGATCGCCGCGATCGCCTGGCCGGTATTGGTCGCCTTGCCGGTCTCCTTGACGAAATCGACGACGTCGCGGCCCAGCGCCGCACGATTAAGCGCGCCGGCGAGGATGCCGATGATCAGGCTCAGCCCATAACCTTTGTAATCGCCGATCGGCAAAAGGTGGCCTTCGTCGGCGCGCTTCGGATCGGTCAGTGGCTTGCCTTCCTTGTCGATCATCCAGCCGACCGGCATCTGTTCGCCGCGCTGCGCCTTGAGTCGCACCTTGCCGTAGGCGGCGACGGTCGGCGCCATGTCGAGCACGATCGCGGGCTCGTCCTGCGCCGGCACCGCGGCCGCCATCGGGTTGGTGCCGAGCAGGCTCTCGCTGCCGCCCCACGGCGGCAAATGGTTGTTGCTGCCCACCGCGAAATAAAGCCCGATCATATCGTGGCGCAGCGGCAAGGTGACATAGAGCGCCGCCGGGCCGGCGTGATTGCTCATGCGCGCGCCGACCCAGCCGACGCCGGTCGCCTTGGCTTTCTCGATGGCGAGATGCGCGGCGCGGCGCATCACCAGATGACCCATGCCATTGTCGCCATCGAGCAGCGCCGCCGAGGGCCGGTCGCTGACCACGCGGATATCCGGCGTGGCATTGACGCCGCCGCCGCGGATGCGGCGCACATAGAGCGGCAGCCGGATCACGCCATGGGTATCGCTGCCACGAAGGTCGGCCTCGACCATGAGGCCGGCGACGGTTTCTGCGTCCTGCGTGGGCAGGCCCGCCGCGGTTAAGGCGCGGACGATGAAAGCGGCGAGCTGGTCGCCGGCAATGCGCGTATCGTTCGTGGTCATGCTTCCCCTGCGTGGCGGAGACTGGTTTAACGCCCGGCCGCACCATAAGATCAAGCGACCTCGGGAGGTAAGCCCATATGAGTACGATGACCGCAGAAAAAATCGACACCATCAATGCCTGCTTCGGCACCTATCCGCAGACTCAGGCGCTGAAGGCGGGTCAGATCAAGTCCGACCGCGTGAAGCTCAATCTCACCGAGGTCAATCCGGTCTACAAGGCCTTCAGCATGATGGTGCGCGAGCAGAAGTTCGACATCTGCGAGATGGCGATCGTCAGCTATCTGCAAGGCAAGGCTTACTGCAAGCCGATCACGCTGTTGCCCGCGACGATGGTGGGCCGCTTCCAGCACGGCACCATGCTGTACAATTCCGAGCGCGGCACGGTGACGCCGGAGACGCTGGAGGGCCGCCGCATCGGCGTGCGCTCGTTCGCCCAGACCACCGGCTGCTGGCTGCGCGGCATTTTGTGGAAGGACTACGGCCTCGACAACAGCAAGGTGAAGTGGGTGACGTTCGAGGATGCGCATATTCCCGAGTTCAAGGATCCGCCCGGCGTCGAGCGCGCCGCCGACGGCAAGGACATGACCAAGATGGTGCTCGACGGCGAGCTCGACGCCGCGATCTTCGGCACCGTGCTGCCGTCCGATCCACGGTTCAAAAGCGTCATTCCCAATCCCGACGACGCCGCCAAGGAGTGGTACAAGAAATACAACACCGTGCCGATCAACCACATGGTGGTGGTGAAGAACGACGTGGTGAAATCCGATCCCGGCGCGGTGCGCGAAGTGTTCCGCATGCTGCACGACAGCAAGAAAGCCGCCGGCCTGCCCAAGCCGGGCGCCGTCGACACGCTGCCGTTCGGCTTCAACGCGGTGAAGCCCGCGCTCGAGCTGATGTCGAGCTATGCGCTGGAGATGAAGATCATTCCGCGGCGTTATTCGGTCGAGGAATTGTTCGACGACACCACGCGCGGCCTGCAAATTTAAGGCGGCCGCCCGCGGCATTTCTTGCCGCCGATCTCGCACGACCGACGTTCATCTTTGACGGCGGCGAGCGTGCGCGCCTTGCAAAAGCCAATTGTCATGGTCCTCGCGGAATGTTACAATTCGTAACATTAACACCGGCAGGAAATGATGAGCGACGATCTCCCCGAACTGGGCGAACTCGAGCTGAAAGTCATGCAGCTGGTCTGGGCCCATGCGCCGATCACTGCGGAATTGGTGCGGGAGCGGCTCGACCGGCGGCTCAAGGAGTCGACGGTTCGCACTGTGCTGCGGCGTCTCGAAGAGAAGGGTTTTGTCAGCCACAGCATCGAGGGACGCACTTACGTATTCAGCGCGACCCATGACCGCCAGCGCGTGGCGGCAAAAGCGGTGCATCGCATCGCCGACTGGTTCTGCGACGGCTCGATCGAGGAGGTTTTGGTCGGCATCGTGGATGCTAAAATGCTCGACAAAGAGCAATTGAAACTGCTTTCGGAGAAAATTGAAGCGGCGAAGCGGTGGAGGAAGTGATGCTGCCGGTCATTCTGGAAGCCGCCATCCGTTCCATGGCCCTTGCCGGCGTGATCTGGCTGGGCCTCAACGCGCTGCGAATCGCCAATCCGCATATTCTGATGGCGGCATGGCAGATGGTGCTGCTCGCTTCGCTGCTCATGCCGTTGCTGGTTTGCTGGGCGGCGTTTCCCGTGCTGTCGGCCGCGCTGCCGTTGCCGCACGCACTCTCGATTGAATCGGCTGTTTTCTTTGCTCCGCCTCCGGCTCAAGTTGCGTCGCAGGTGCCGGCTGTGCTGCCTGCGACGTCGCCGATCATCGATTGGCGCTTGGCCTGCTCGGCAATTTACGGGACCGTCGCCGCGTTCCTGATGCTGCGATTGCTGATCGGCAGCGCCTTGACGTGGCGGTTGTGCCGGTCGGCTGCGCCGGTTCACGAGGATTGGACTGCCGGCCGCGACGTGCGCACCAGCGCCTGCATCCACGTGCCGGCGACCTTCGGCTCGACGATCCTCTTGCCTGCGAGCTACGCGCGCTGGGATGCGACGAAACGCCGGGCCGTCATGGCCCACGAATATGCCCATGTCAGCAACGGCGACTTCTACGTCTTGCTGCTGGGGGCGATCAATCGGGCCGTGTTCTGGTTCAGCCCGTTGGCCTGGTGGCTCAATAGCCGGATCGCCTATCTGGCGGAAGCGAGGAGCGATGCGGCGGCGATCCAGGACATCGAAGATCGCGTGCGCTATGCGGAAATCCTGTTGGGCTTCGGCACCCATACGAGCCGCGCGACGATGAGTCTGGCCATGGCCGGGACAACGACCGTACGCCCTCGCGTCGAGCACATTCTGGCCGAGACGATCCTGCCGAGAAAGCTGGGTTGGCGGGGCTGGTCGGTGGTCGCCGCCTGCATTCTCCCGTTGGTCGCGATCATGGCGGCAGTGCAGGCACAGGTGCCGTCGCAATCGCCGCAGACCGCGGTTTCGACGCCAAATCCAGCTGCGCTGCGCGATCGTCTGACGGAGCAGAAATTGCCGCGGCGGGAAGTTCCGATCGATCCGAACATCCTCGACAATTATGTCGGCTATTATCAGCTCGGCGCCTACAAGATTTTCACCGTCACGCGGCAGGGCGACCGGCTGTTCGTTCAGCTCACCGGCCAGGAGCTGTTGCAGGTTTACCCGGAAAGCCCGCAAAAATTCTTCTACACCGCGATGCCAGCGCAGATTTCCTTCATCACCGATCCGCAAGGCCGCGCCACCGGCCTGGTGCTCCACCAGAACGGCCTGGAGAATCCAGCCATGCGGGTCGATCAAGCGCAAGCGCAAAGCATCGAAGAAAGTTTTACGACGCGGCGCAAGGACACCATGCCCTTGCCCGGCACCGAAGTGGCGCTGCGGCGACAGATCGAAGCCTTCCAGCAAGGCAAGCCGGATCTGGACGCCATGACGGATGGCGTGGCGGAAATCATGCGTTCGCAAACCGCTAAAATCGAGCGCAGCTTCGCCCTGCTGGGAGCGTTGCAAACGGTGTCTTTCAGGGGCGTTGGCTTTTCGGGCTGGGATATCTATGAGGCCAAATTCGCCAACGGCATTTTGATATGCCGGATTCTTTTGACGCCGGATGGGAAAATCACCGGGCTGCGGTTCGAGTGGGGCCCTTAAAGACCGCTGCAACCGCCCCAGCGTGATGGAAAACGGCCGTAAACCTTTGTGGCGAGCGCCTCAACAATACCTCAGATTCCGACACAATCGGTCACGCTCCCGCCGCCGCGCCGGGATGTGATGGTGCCTGGTCTGTGGGTCATGGGGTGTGGCAATGGACGGCCGGGGATCAGCCGCCATTCTTTCGGCATTGCTGTCGATATTTCTTCTGATCGCTGCGTGCGCCGATGCGGCCGCAGCGGACGTGAAGGATTCCGCGATCACGGTGACCGGAAATCGCCATGTCGGCGTGGATACGATCCGCTCGTATTTTCATCCCGCGGCAAACGGCAAGCTCGATCCCGCGGCGCTCGATGCGGCGCTGAAACAGCTCTACGCCACCGGGCTGTTCCAGAACTTGAAAATCTCGCGCGACGGCGACGCGGTGTTCGTGTCGGTCGTCGAAAACCCGACCATCGTCCGCGTCGCCTTCGAAGGCAACCATAAGATCAAGGACGCCGATCTCAAGAAGGATTTTCAGTCCAAGGAAAGCGGCCCGCTGTGGCGCGCCTTCGTGCAGAGCGACGTCGAGCGCATCGGCGCGCTTTATCGCCTGCGCGGCTATTTCGAGACGCGCATCGTGCCGAAAACGATCAAGGTCAAGGACGACAGGGTCAATCTCGTCTTCGAGATCAAGGAAAACGAAAAGCTCGCCGTGCGGCAGGTCGTGTTCGCCGGCAACGCCGCTCTCCCGCGCAACAAGCTCACCGGCGTGGTCAAGACCGGCGTCACCAATCCCTTGAGCTTTGCGCTCGACAACGACAGCTACGATCCCGACAAGGTCGAGAACGACGGCGATCTCTTGCGCAAATTCTATCGCGCCCGCGGCTACGACGACGTCCACGTGGCGGCGTCGTCGAGCTATGACGTCGACAAGGCAGGCGTCGTCGTCGTCTTCAAGATCGACGAAGGCCCGCAATACCGCTTCGGCAAGGTCGATATCGACTCGCACCTGAAGACCGTCGCCGCGCCGGAGCTGATGCGGTATCTGCGCACGCAATCCGGCGAAGTTTTTGACGCCGACGCGGTGGGCAAGACCGTCGAAGATTTGGCGATGCAGCTCGCCAAAAACGGTGAGCCGTTCGCCAATGTGTCGGTGCGAACCAGCCGCTTGGCGGACCGCCACCTGATTGATCTGGTCTACACTATCGACCAGGGCAAGCGGCTCTATGTCGAGCGCATTGAGATCCACGGCAATACCAAGACCCGCGACGCGGTGATCCGCCGCGAATTCGATTTTGGCGAGGGCGACGCCTATAATCGTGCGCTGGTCGACCGCGGCGAGCGCCACCTCAAGGCACTCGGCTATTTCAAGTCAGTGAAGATAGAGAGCAAGCCCGGCTCGGCGCCCGATCGCGTCGTCCTCGACGTCGCGGTCGAGGAGCAGGGGACCGGCGATTTCTCCATCGCCGGCGGTTATTCCACGACCGACGGCTGGCTGGCGCAGGTCAGTATCAGCGATAAGAATTTCCTCGGCACCGGCGACATCGCCAAGGCCACGGCGATGTACGGCCAATATGCCCGCGGTTTTGATCTCGCCTTCACCGACCCTTATGCGCTCGGCCCGCGGGTCTCGCTCGGCGGCGAGCTGTTCGGCAAGGACACGTTCTCTAACACCAATCAGTCCTATGACACGTCGCTTTACGGCGCCAAACTCTTGCTCGGCACGCCGCTGAGCGACCAGCTCGGCGTGACGTGGAATTACTCGATCTATAATCAGGGCGTGTCGTTGCCTGCGGGCAACACCGCCTCGCTGCCGATCCAAGAGGCGGCGCAGGCCGGCCCCTCGTGGGTGTCCTCCATCGGCAACAGCGTCACCTATTCGACCCTCGACGATCCCAGGCACCCGACCGACGGCATCCGCGTCCAGACCAACAACGATTTTGCCGGGCTCGGCGGCGCCACAAAATTCGCGCGCACCACCGAAGACGTGCGCTACTACCACCCGATCGCCGGCGACGTGGTCGGCATGGTGCGGACGCAGGGCGGCTACATCACGCCGTGGGGCGGCCAGCCCTTGCCGCTGATCAACGGTTTCTTCGGCGGGCCGCAACTGGTGCGCGGTTTCGCGCCCAACGGTTTTGGCCCGCGCGACATTACGCCCGGCACGACCATGGATAACGTCGGCGGCAATGTTTATTGGACGTCGTCGGCCGAATTGCAGGCGCCGGTGCCGCTGGTCCCGGCTGACGCGCAATTGAAGATGGCGCTGTTCTCCGACGTCGGCAGCCTGTGGGCCAACGGCGCTTCGAGCGTGTCGAACCTGAACGCGCTGTCGCCGTCGCAGCAGATCGCTAATTCGCGCGCGCTGCGCGCCTCGGCCGGCGCCAGCCTGATCTGGGATTCGCCGTTCGGGCCGCTTCGGGTCGACTATGCTTATCCGTTCGCCAAGCAGCCTTATGACGTGACGCAGCGCCTGCAATTTACCGCCGGCGCGTGGTGAGCGGCGCGGTTCAGACGTATTTAAGCGTAATACCGCCGTCGACCACGAGCTCGAGACCGGTGACGTAGCGGCTTTCGTCGCTGGCGAGATAGACGGCCGCCCAGGCGACGTCCCAGGCATCGCCGCCAAAACCCATCGGCACCTGGCGGTCGCGGGCGCGCCACATCTCCTCGACATCGCCGCCGGCGTAGCTCTTGGCCAGCCCCGCGCTGTGCTCGACCATCGGCGTCTTCATCAATCCGGGCAGGATGGCGTTCACCCTGATCCGCTTGGCCGCATATTCCACAGCGGTGGTTTTGGTGAGCTGGTTGATCGCGGCCTTGGTGGCGTAATAGGTCGCGTAAGGCACGCCGGTGTAGCGGATCGACGCGATCGAGGAGATGTTGATGATCGAGCCGCCGCCCTGCCGCTCCATGACCGGGATGACGTGCTTCATGGTCAGATAGGCGCTCTTGAGATTGACGGCGAAGACGCGGTCCCAGTCGGCTTCCGCAAGCTCGACGACGCCGCCGACCATGGCAATGCCGACATTGTTGTCGAGCACGTCGATGCGGCCGAAAGTCGAGATGCAGGCTTCGACCATCGCGGCGACATCGGCAGCCTTGCTGACGTCGGCGCGATGCGCCGCGGCCTGGCCGCCTTCGTCCTTGACGATCCGGGCGGTCTCCTCGGCGGCGGCCAGATTGATGTCGGCGCAGAACACGCGCGCGCCTTCGCGCGCAAACGCCACCGCCGTGGCCTTGCCGTTGCCCCATCCCGGCCCGATCGAGCCGGCGCCGACGACGAGCGCCACTTTTCCCTTGAGGCGATCGGCCATGGCAACTATCCTCCCGTTTCAGGTCTTCATTTTCTTGGCGTCGAGCTCGCGCAGCTCGGTCTTGAGAATCTTGCCGTAATTGTTCTTCGGCAGCCCGCTCACGAACACATAATCCTTCGGCCGTTTGAACCTGGCGATGCCGTTGAGGCACAGCGCATCGAGCTCGGTGCGATCGGCGCCACCGACCACATAAGCGACCACGACCTCGCCCCATTCCGGATCGGGCCGCCCGATCACCGAGACCTCGCGGACGCTGGCGTGTTCGAGCAGGACCTCCTCGACCTCGCGTGGATAGATATTGGAGCCGCCGGAAATGATGACGTCCTTGGAGCGATCCCTCAGCGTCAGATAGCCTTCGGCGTCGAATGCGCCGACGTCGCCGGTATGCAGCCAGCCGCCGCGCAGCGTCGCGGCCGACGCTTCCGGGTTGTTCCAGTAGCCCGGCATCACCACGTCGCCGCGACACAAAATCTCGCCGGTCTCGCCGGTCGGCAACGCGTGATCGTCGCCGTCGGCGATCATCACTTCGAGGCAGCCGAACGGCCGGCCGGCGGAGCCCAGCCGTTCGGCCCAGCGCGGATGATCGCGGTCGGCGATCTCTTGTTTCGACAAGGTGGTGATGGTCATCGGGCTTTCGCCCTGGCCGTAGATTTGCGCAAAGCGCGGGCCGAAGCGATCGATGGCGGCGCGCGCATCGGCGACGTACATCGGCGCGCCGCCCCAGACGATGGTTTTGATGTGATCGGGATCGCATTCCGCGTCGCATTCAACGAGTCGCTTGACCATGGTCGGGGCGGCGAACATCGACGTGCCTGGCCACGCGTCGATCAGGCTCATCACCTCGTCGGCTTCAAAGCTGCTCGATTCCGGCACCACGTTGACGCCGAGCCGCGCCACGTGCGCCATCATGTAAAGGCCGGAACCGTGGCTCATTGGCGCGGCATGCAGGAGCGGACCGCCCGGCGCGATGGGATTGACCTCGCTCGCGTAGGCGAAACTCGCCGCTGCGAGCACGCGATGGGTGAGCATGGCGCCCTTCGGCCGGCCCGTGGTGCCGGAGGTGTAGAACAGCCAGGCGAGGTCGTCGCCGTCGCGCGGCTGTGGCGCGATTGGATCGGCCGCGAACAGCGCTTCGTAGTCGTGGCTGCCGATCACGATCAGGCGTTCCAGCGTCGGCGACGCGTGCGGCGCGATTTCGGCATCGAGTCCGTCGGAAGCGAAGCAGATGCGGGCGCCGGAATGCTGCAAAATGTAGCCAAGCTCGCGGCCGTGCAACTTTGCATTGGCCGGCACTGCGGCCAGCCCCGCATGCCAGATGCCGAACATCAGCTCCACATAGTCGGGGCAGTTCTTCGCCGCGATGGCGACGCGCTCGCCCGGCTGCAGGCCGAAGCGCTCGCGCAGCGCCGCCGCCAGCCTCGCCGCGCGTCCGGCGACTTCGCCGTAGCGCCGGATGACGTGCGCACCCAATCCCAGCGCCGGCCGGTCGCCGTGACTCAATCCCGCGCGATAGAGCCAAAGCGCGAGATTCACGGCGTCAGCCCTTCCAGAGCGGCGCGAATTGCGCGGCGACCACGTCCTCGTATTTCAGGTCGCCCTGCAGCACGTCCTGGCTGCGCAAAAACGCCGTCATGCCGGCAATGAAATCGCGCGAGAGCGTCGCGTCGTAATAGGGCAGGTCGCGGCGGATCAGCTCGGTGATCAGGCCCGCTTCGGTGGGCGGAAACAACTTTCGTCCGACTTCGCCGGCGCGCGATACATCGGCTTTCAACGCGGCCTGCGTCTTGGCGATGGCGCGCACCGCCGCGGCAACGGTGTCGGGCGAACGCGCGATCAGCTCGTCGGATGCCGTGATGGCCGGCGCCGTAAAATTGAAGCACTGCTTCGGTCCGTCGCCACGGCGGGCGTCGATGACAACGGTGCCGTAGCCGCCGCGCACCGCGACCTCCGCGCCCATGCCGTTGGCCCAAAAGCCGTCGATCTTGCGGTCTTCGAGCGCCTTCGACGCCATGACGCCGAAATTCGGCACGTCGCCGATGAGGCCCGGCACCGGTGCGATATTGACCTTGTCGCGTTCGAGATCGATGCCGGCCGCGATCAGCAGTCCGCGCAGGCCGGTATTGACCCAAGGTGCTGCGCCGATGGTGCGGCCCTTGACGACGCTGAGATCGCCGCGCTTGGCGCCGAGATCGGAGCGCATCACCAGAAACCAGTACATGCCCTGGGCCTGAGCCGCGATCAGCTTGGCGCCCTTGTAGCCGGGAAACGCCGCCGGCACCGCGTGCGCCGCGCCGCCGACAAAATCGATCTTGCCGTCGCGCAGCGCTTCGTAGGCCTTGTCGACGGGGTAAACCAGCTCGAGCGAAACATCGAGCCCTTCGGCCTTGAAGAAACCGAGCTCGACCGCGGCCTCGGCCACGAAATAGGACGGCGAGATTTTATCCGGGACCGCGAGCTTCATGATGATGTCTTTCCATCGAGCAACCAACCAAATTTTTCCCGCGCCTTCTTGGCGACTTCCGGGCTCGGCGTATTGCTCGGCGGAAATTTTTCGCGCCAGTGCCACGGCTTGCAGGCGTTGATCAGGGCGACAGAGTGCGTGAAGTCGCCGGCGGCGCGGCGCTCCGGCGGGATCGCCGGGTCAGCGCTGGAATCCCATGAGCCGGTGATGAACTGGATCGACTCTTTCGGATCGGTGCGCGTCAGCATCGCCCACAGCATCTGGTCGAGATTGGTGACGTCGACGTCGTCGTCGCACACCACGATGTATTTCGAGGCATAGGCCGAGGCGCCGCATTGCGCCGCGATGTGTGCCGCCTGCACGGCGTGGCCGGGATAGCGCTGCGTGATCGAGACGGCGTGCAGCATGCGCGCGCCGCCGACCTCGTGACACCACACCTGCTGCACCCCGGGCACGCCCGCATTGGTCATGTTCTGCCGGATCATCGCCGAGCGCATCACCGCGCGATAGCGCGCCATCTCGTCCGGTCCGCCGCCCATCGGCGGCACGCCGACCAGGATCGGATCGTTGCGGTGATAGATCGCCTCGATATCCAGCACCGGGATCGGCCGCTTGCCGCCGGCATAGTGTCCGGTCCATTCGCCGAACGGGCCTTCGTCCTTTCGCTTGTCGGGCGTGACAAAGCCTTCGAGCACGATCTCGGCATTGGCGGGAAACGGCAGGCCGGTGACCTTGCCGCGTACCATCTTGGTCGGCCGGCCGCGCATGCCGCCGACGATGTCCAATTCGAACGTGCCGTATGGCGCCTCGACGCCGCCGTAGAAAAACGCCAGCGGATCGCCGCCCAGCACCATCACGACGGGCATGGCCTCGCCGCGCGCCCAATATTTCTCGCGATGGATATAGCCGTGATGGCCGCGCGCGGTGACGAAGCCGACCGACTTCTTGTCGTGCACCATGGCGCGATAGGCGCCGGCATTGAGCCAGTTCTCTTCCGGATCGCGGGTGATGCTGTAGGTGCCGGTGCCGATGTAGCGGCCGCCGTCCTTCTCGTGCCAGATCGGGGAGGGGAATTTGGTGACGTCGATGGCGTCGCCGGTCAGTACGTTTTCCAGCACCGGCCCGTCATCGACGATCTCGTGCGGCAGGAGTTTCGGCTCGACCAGATAGGCCTCGCGATAGGCGTCGCTCAATTCCCACTTGTTGAGGTGATCGGGAAAGCCCAGCGTCATATTGCGCCGTGTGCCGGCGAACATGTTGAGCAGCACGCGAAAGCCCTTCGGGCAGCCGGGCACGTCGTCGAACACCACGCACGGCCCGTCCTCGGCGCGCAGGATCGCCTCGGCGGCAAGCCCGATATCCTCCTGCCAGCTGGCGCCCTTGACGTTTTTGACCTCGCCGAGGGCTTCGGCGGCGCTAAGCCATTCCCGCAGATCGTCGTAGCCGATCGCGGCCTTGATATTGCTGTGCTGGTTCATTGCTTACTCCGGGAGGGCGGTCAGGATGGTGGCTTCGCCATGCTTGTCAAGGCGGCGACACCTTCAAGCAAGGCGTTTCCGACCGTGCCTGCCCCGTCGCAAATACTTCAATATCAGCATTCTCTGTGCAGATGTCCCGGAGATTGCCTTCCATGAATCGTATCGCGACAGTACGGTGTTTCGTCATAAAATGGGCGGCCGTCACATTTTCCGGGGGCCGTCCAAGCCGGAAAGCAGACGGCTGAGGGCGAGATGCTGCTCGCGGAGGCGACAGGGTACGCAGCGGGCGCCCGGCGGGCGGCGATCACGTTGTGCACCGCCGTACTCGCCGCCACCGCGGTTGGCGTGTGGGCGAGCCCGCTCGCCGCGAAGGCGGCGCAGGACGTCCAAGCGCTCGCCGAGCAGGCGATCCACCGGCTCGATTTGCAGACCGAGCTGCTGCGCCGGCCGGAGCCGTTCGGGTTGAATCTGAACCTGCCTCCCGAAGTGCTTTGGCTGGTGGTCATCGTCGGCGCCGGCGTGCTGCTCTACGCGTTTCGCGACATGATACCGATGCTGCGCGCCAGCCACGGCGGGGCTTGGGTTGAGGACGAGGCCGGCGGATCGGACATGGGCTCGCGCGCGCCCGAGGTCGTGTTGGGAGCGGCCGATGACCTCGCCGCACAGGGCCGCTTCGTCGAGGCCATGCACGTGCTGCTGCTGCAGGCGTTCGCCGAAATCCGCCGGCGGCTCGACGAGCAGTTCGCCGATTCCATGACCAGTCGCGAAATCCTGCGCAGCAACCGGCTGTCGGACGATCTTCGCCGCCCCTTGCGCGAGGTCGTCAGTCGCGTCGAGTGGACCTATTTCGGCGAGCATCCCGCTGCTCAAGACGACTATCTGGCCTGCCGATCGAGCTTCAGCGCGCTGACGCATGCCCTGCACAGGAGCGCGGCCGCATGACGGGCGACTCGATCTTTTCCCGAAAGCTGCTGATTGGGTGGATCGTGGCCGCGGTGCTGACGTTCGCGGTCTCGCTCTATCTCATGGGCCGCAGAGATCAGAGCACCGACACCGTTGGGCCCAGCACCTTCTCGCGCTCAGCCATCGGCTATGCCGGATTAGCCGAAGTGCTGCAGCGGCTCGACATTCCCGTGGTCAAGAGCCGCTACGACTCGCTCGGCAAGCTCACTCCCGGAAGCGTTTTGGTGATCGCCGAGCCGCTTCCGGGGGGCAAGACCGAAGAGATCATGCGCACCTTGCTCAAAGCCGACACCATCCTGCTGGTGCTGCCCAAATGGACGGGCCAACCGAGCAAGAAAAAATCGGGGTGGCTCGGCGAGGCGATGGCGTGGCCGACATCCGATGTCGGCTGGGCGCTCCATCTGGTGGCGCCGCAGGCGGACGTGCTGGAAGTCGACCAGGCGGTCTGGACCACGAATGCGCTCAATCTCACGCCCGGTCTCGAAGCGCCGATCCACCTCATCCACGGCGATCGCCTGCAGCCGCTCATTGGCGACGCGGACGGCATGCTGCTGGGCCAGCTGACCGATCGCAAACGCAAGATCTGGGTGCTGTCGGATCCCGACGTCATCGCCAATCACGGCCTGGCCCGCACCGGCAATGCGGCGCTGGCGGTGGAAATGATCACGCGCCTGCTCACTGGCTCGGGCAGCGTCGTGTTCGACGAAACCATACACGGCTTTGTCACCGAGCCGGCAAATCCGATCCTGCTGCTGTTTCGCTTCCCCTTCGTGATGGCGACCATCCAGGCGGCGATCGCGATCGCGCTGCTGTTATGGGCAACGCTCGGGCGCTTTGGCACGCCGCAGCCGGCGCCGCCGCCGTTGAGCGCCGGCCGACAGGGACTTTTGGAAAACGTCGCCAAGCTGATCGAATTCACCGGTCATCAGGAGGTGATGGTCAGGCGCTACGTTCTGGAAACCGTACGCGACGCCGCCCGTCAGCTGCATGCACCGCGCGAACTTTCGACCACGGCATTGATCGGATGGCTGCAACGGGTCGGCACTGCACGCGGCGTCGATATCGACTGCGGCGCGCTGATACGGCAAGCGACAACGCTCGGCGAAAGCCGGCGGCGCAACCCGGCACCGCTGGTGCAGCTCGCAAGGCAGATTCATCGATGGAAAGGGGAGATCATTGATGGACGTTCAGGAAATCCGCGCGATCGCTGACCGGATGCGGCGCGAGGTCCGCAAGGCGGTCGTCGGTCAAGACGAAGTCATTGATCTGATGCTGACCAGTCTTTTGGTCGGCGGCCACATCCTGCTTGAGGGCGTGCCGGGAACAGCCAAGACGTTGATCTCCCGCGCATTTGCCGCGAGCCTTGCGCTTCATTTCGGTCGCATCCAATTCACGCCCGACCTGATGCCCGGTGACGTGCTGGGCACGAACCTGTTCAATTTCCAGACCAACAGCTTCATTCTCACTCCCGGACCCATTTTCACCCAGCTCCTGCTTGCCGACGAGATCAATCGCACGCCGCCGAAGACTCAGGCCGCGCTGTTGCAAGCCATGAACGAGCGCATCATCACCATCGACGGCAAGGACTATGAGCTGGGCGAAGATTTCATGGTGGTCGCGACCCAGAACCCGATCGAGCAACAGGGCACCTATCCGTTGCCCGAGGCGCAGCTCGACCGTTTCCTGTTCAAGATGCTCATCGACCATCCCAGCCGCGACGAGGAGTTGGAGATCGTGCGCCGGCATGGGCACCGCTCCGCCATGCCGCGGCTGGAGGATTTCGGGCTCCAGGCCGTTGCCGATAGCGCGATGCTCGCGGCGATGCGCGAGGCGGTGACCCACATCCGCCTGTCGGAACCGCTGATCGATTACATCGTCGACGTGATCCGGGCGACCCGCGAGCATTCCTCCCTCGAGGTCGGCGCGTCGACCCGCGCGGCCAATATGCTGGCATCCGCCGTCCGCGCCTTCGCCGTGCTGCAGGGCCGCGATTTCGTGATTCCGGACGACATAAAGGTCCTCGCCCTGCCGGTGCTGCGTCACCGGCTCACCATGTCGCCGAGCGCCGAGATCGAGGGGCTGACCACCGACCGGATCATGCGCGAGGTTCTCGACCAGACGCCGGTACCGCGATGATCCGGCCGACGTTGCGAGCGGTTCTTATTTTCACCGGCGGGATTCCGCTGGCGCTGTTCATCGTCATCTACGATTCAAGCCTATGGGCGCTGTCGTTCAATTACGGCGTGCTCGCTCTGCTGGTCATCGCAAGCGATCTGGCGTTGGCGTTGCCGCCGCGGCTGCTCAACGTCAAGATCACGGCGCCCGACCGGCTCTATATCGGCGAGCGCGGAGCAACCACGATAGCGATCGCCGCCGGCGGCTTCCGCCGGCCGACCCGCTTCGAGGCGATCGCCGAACAGCGCGGCGATATCGAGCCGGCGGAGGTGGTGGCGGGGGAGCTTGCGGCCGGCGGGGAGGCGCGGATCGCCTTGCCCGTGGTGCCGCACCGGCGTGGCCGCGTGACCATCGACCAGATCTGGCTGCGCTGGCGCGGGCCTTTGTCGCTCGTTGAATTCACCCGCCGCATCGCCGTGAACCGTACCATCGACGTGCTGCCCAATGTCCGCGGCGTCCACGGCACGGCGCTGCAATTTTTCATTCAGGAGGCGATCCACGGGATCAAGACCCAGGTTCAGAAGGGGGAAGGCACGGAGTTTGAGGCGCTGCGTGAACACGCGCCCGGCCTCGACAGCCGCTTCATCGACTGGAAGCATTCGGCGCGCCACCGCAAACTGCTGTGCAAGGAATTTCGCACCGAGCGCAATCATCAGGTCGTCATGGCGTTCGATACCGGTTATCTCATGCTCGAGCCGGTGGACGGCATCACCCGCCTCGATCATGCAATCAACGCCGGATTGGTGCTCGCCTGGGTCTCGCTGCAGGGCGGCGATCTGGTCGGCACTTTTGGCTTCGACGCCCGGGTCCGGCAATTCATCGGACCGGTCCGCGGCGTGTCGAGCTTCGCCCGCCTCCAGCGGGCGACCGCCGAGCTCGATTATCATCATCAGGAGACCAATTTCACCCTCGGCCTGGCGGAACTCGGCGCGCGGCTCAAGCGGCGCGCCCTGGTGATCCTGTTCACGGATTTCGTCGACACCGTCACCGCCGAGCTCCTGATCGAGAGCATGCAACGGGTTGCCAATCGGCATCTGATGGTCTTCGTCACCCAGCGCGGCTCGGTCCTGCAACGCGCCGTCGATGCCGCGCCGCGCCGGTTCGCCGACGTTGCGCAGGCGGTGATCGCGCAGGATTTTCTGCGCGAACGCAGCATCGTGTTCGAGCGGCTGGAGCGGCTTGGCATTCATTGCCTTGACGTGCCGAGCCAAGGCTTGCCGGTCGCGCTCATCAACCGTTATCTCTTGATCAAGCAACGCGGGCTGATATGACGCAAACCGCCGACGCGATTGGCGAACGCCTGATCGCCAACCCGGAGCTGGACGTCGCGCCGGGCGCCGGCAGGCCCAAGCTGGTGCTCAAAAGCCGCGAATTTCGCAACGGGCGGGAGCAGGGCTGGCGCGAGCTTGACGAACTGGTTCGGCGCGTGGAGCGGCGCGGCGTGCGTTCGCTCTCGCTCGACGAACTGCAACGGCTGCCGATTCTGTATCGCGCGGCGCTGTCCTCGCTCGCGGTCGCGCGCACCATCGCGCTCGACCGCAATCTTCTCCTCTATCTCGAGAATCTCGCGCTGCGCGCCTACCTTGCGGTGTACGGACCGCGCCTGAGCCCGGGTGCTGGGCTGCGTGCATTTTTCGTTCATGACCTGCCGGCGGCGGTGCGGGCCGCGCGCTGGCACATCCTCGTCGCCACCTTGGCGCTCCTGGTCGGCGTCGCCGTCGGTTTTATTTTGACGGTTCAGGACGAAGCTTGGTTCTCCTCGTTCATGCCGGCGGCCATGGCCGGTGGGCGCGGACCGTCGTCGACGGCGGCGAGCCTGCGCGACAAGGAGCTGTTCGCGCCTTGGCCGGGCGCAGTCGAGGCCTTCGGCGTATTTGCCAATGTGTTGTTCAGTCACAATACCCTGGTCGGCCTGATGTGCTTTGGCCTCGGGTTGGCGGCCGGCATTCCGACCTTGATGCTCACCACGTATCAGGGATTGGGCCTCGGCGCGTTCGTTGCCCTGCACTACAACCGCGATCTTACGATTGAGTGCTTGGGCTGGCTTTCGATTCACGGCACCACCGAACTGGGCGCCCTCATTCTGCTTTCGGCAGGCGGGTTGGTGATCGCGGACAAGATCCTGTTTCCCGGCCGCTATTCCCGTATCGAAAATCTGGCTTTGCATGGCCGCCAGGCGGCGCTGATGGGAGTCGGCGGCATCCTCATGCTGTTCGTCGCCGGCATCCTTGAAGGCGGCTTCCGCCAGCTGGTGCAAAGCACGTCGCTGCGCTTTGCCATCGGCTTAGGCGTAGGCGCGCTGTGGCTCATCTATTTCAGCCGTTGCGGCAGAGGCGCGCGACGATGACGACGGCGCAGGATCTTCCGGAAGGCGCTTCGTTGGCGGCCCATGAGCGGACCGCGCAATTCTTCGAGGGCGGGCGCCGGCGCAAGCGCGAGATCGTCACGCCGGAGGGCGTGCCGGTGACGGTTGAAATTGCCGATTACGGCGAGCGCCTCGTCGCCTTCACGATTGATTTCGTGATCTGGACGTTGCTCACGTTCGCGGTCTACATCCCGGTCTTGGCGCTGATCGGCAAGGCCGGCGGCATCCTGATCGCGATCTCGATTGCGCTGTTCTTCGGCTTTCTCGTCCGCAACCTGTATTTCATCTATTTCGAGCTGGCTTGGCAGGGCGCAACGCCCGGCAAGCGCATCGTCGGCCTGCGCGTCATCGACCATGGCGGCGGCCCGCTGATCCCATCCGCCGTGATCGCGCGCAACCTTACGCGCGAGGTCGAAATGTTCATTCCCTTGGGTGTCCTGTTGCAAGGGGGCCAATCCATCAACGGCGCGGTCGACTGGAAGGAGCTTGCCACCGCGGCTTGGCTGCTGTTCTCACTCGCTATTCCAGTCATCAACCGCGATAGAATGCGCGGTGGCGATCTGATCGCGGGCACCATGGTCGTTTCGCTGCCGAAGCGGGTGCTGTCGAGCGATCTGGTCGAGCGCGCATTGCGATTCACGTTTACGCCTGCGCAACTGCGGGCCTATGGCGCGTTCGAGCTGCAGGTGCTCGAGGAATTGCTGCGGCGTCCGCACAACCCCGAGACCGCGCGGGTCTTGGACGAGGTCTGCGACAAGATCTGCCGCAAGATCGGCTGGAGCAATCCGCTGTCGCGCCAAGACGTGATCGCGTTCCTGCGGGACTTCTACACCGCCGAGCGCGCCTTCCTCGAGCGCGAGCAGCTGTACGGCAAATCACGGCCGGACAAATACACCGGCCCGGCCGCAAGCGCATGACCCGGCGCGGCGGATGGACCAAAGTCCATCCAATGATTTGCGGCGCGATTTCGCTCTAGTCGAACACGGCGGCGATCTGGTCGGTGTCGACACCCTCCTTGGCAACCCGCAGATCGTGATAGATCACCACCACCATGATCGCATAGAAGGCGCCAAAGACCGCGCTCCAGGCCAAAAACACGATCCACGCCAGGGTGGGACCGCCGATAAGACGGGACGATCCAGTCAGCACGGACTGCATAACCCCCGAAACGAACATCGCCAAAAGCCAGAGTCCGAAAATCTTCCAGCGATGTCCCTTGGTCAGCTGCGCGCTGCGGCTCATGCTCTTTCCGGGGCCAAGCCGCTCGACGACGCAGGCCGGCATCGCAACCAGCAGCATCGTGGCCACGATGAAAGCAGGAAAGAGCAAGAGGATGCCGGCGAGTGCGGTGAGAATTGCCACGCCGATCGCCACGCCCAAGACGGGAAAAAATCGGCGTAAGCCGATCCGGAGCGATTCCATCAGATGCACCGGCTGGCCGCGCATGTCCTCGAACGCGCCGTAGAGCACGATGGCTTGGCTGAGTGCATTGAGCACCATCGCCAGACCAAAACCGAGAAGGAGCCGGACGGCGGAGGCGCCGGGGGTGACAGTGGCGGGGTTGAGAACTCTCGCGCCCGGCGTGAAGACGAGAAGGTTCGGCAAGGCGGCAATCACAGTCACGAGGCAGAACGGCAGCAGGTTGCGCGAAAACACCGAGAAAGTTCGGCTCAATACCTGGCCGGCGCGGAAATCGCCTTCGGCGAAGTGTTGCGAAGTATCCGTCATGATCCCCCCAGATTGGCTAATGCCAACTCCGAGTTTAACTTTATCACCGTTCAATCGACCATCCAATCGCCGTAGCGCGGCTGCCAACAGGAATTGGTCTGCCGCAGGCATGTCCGCGGCGGGCTTGTCAGTGCTTGGCGACCGGCCTGGACGCGCCCGCGGCAACCATGCTGGGATGCAACGACCGTGGCCAAGGGTGGCGATGACAGCCACGCGGTGAGGGCCGATCGCATGACCGGGCGTTTTTTGACGATTACGGTCGAAAAAATCGGGCCGGTCGCGCGTCTCACCCTGGCCCGGCCCGAGCGCGCCAACGCGCTCAATGCGGCCATGCTTGGAGAAATTAACACCGCGCTTGACGAGATCGAGCACGATGCCGCCTTGCGCGCGCTGATCGTCACTGGCGCCGGCGCGGCCTTCTCATCGGGTTTTGATCTCAAGGAGCAGATGGAGCGCCGCCCCACAGGCGTTGAATCCTGGCACGCGATCCTGCGCAAGGATTTCGACACCATCATGCGCTTTTGGCATTTCCCGCTGCCGACCATCGCGACGGTGCGCGGACCATGTCTCGCCGGCGCTTGCGAGCTGGCGCTGGCATGCGACATCACGATCGCTTCGGACGATGCATTCTTCGGCGAGCCGGAGCTTAAATTCGGCGCCGGCATTGTCGCCTTGATCTTGCCGTGGGTGGTCGGCCCGAAGATCGCCAAGGAGATCATCCTGTTGGGCGAGGACCGGATTCCGGCCGCCCGCGCCCAGGCGATCGGCATGGTCAATCGCGTCGTCGCGCCGGATGAGCTTGATCGCGTCGGGCTCGCCACGGCGAACCACATCGCGGCGATCGATCCCAATCTCGTCAAACAAACCAAGCGCGCCATCAATCGGTCCTTCGAAGCGCGCAATATGCTGGACGCCCTCGAAGAGGCGCTTGCCATCGATCTGGCGATCGAAGGCGCCGGCTCGCCCGACAAAATCCAGTTCATGGAGATCGCCCGGCGCGACGGACTAAAGGCCGCGCTGGCTTGGCGCGATGCGCGGTTTCCCGTCCGCACCGCATGAACGCGCTCGGCAAAATTCTCTTTGACGCGCTCAAGTCCAGTCAGGCGGTCGAAAGCGCGGACGGCAACGCGGTGGCGGGCAGCAACCTGTTGCGTCTCGCCGAACAGGCAAGACGTACGCTCGCCGATCGCGGCGTCGCGCCGAACGAACCCGTGCATGTCGCGATCGGCAACAGGCCGACCGATCTCGGCGCACTGCTCGGCGTCTGGCAAGCCGGCGCGGTCGCGGTACCACTTCACGTCTCCGCGGCAGCATCGACCGTTGCGCGGGTTGCGCGCATCTCACGCGCGCGATTTGCCATCGACGGCGAGCGGCTCGACACCATCGGTCCTGCGCCGCCGCCGGATCGCGCCCTGCTGCGCGCCGCCGCGCTGGTTATCTTTACATCGGGCAGCACCGGAGAGCCGAAAGGCGTCGTCATCGGTCATCGGCGCCTGGCCGACAAGCTCGCCGTTCTCGACCGTCTTTTGAACGTCACGACGAACGACGTCGTGCTGTGCCCGTTGCAGCTCACATTCATCTTCGGCCTTTGGGTGAGCCTGCTCACGCTTAGCAAAGGCGCGCGGCTGATGCTGGTATCGAAATTCACCGGCACGGCGATGGAGCGCGGTCTCAGCGAAGCCACGATTTTGGCCGGCGTGCCGTCGATGTTCCGTACTTTGCCGGCTTTCGCCGACATCGCCGCACCGAAACTGCGGGCGATGTGGAGCGGCGGCGAGGTGCTGGCGCCGGCACTCGCTCGTGCCATGGGGCGCTTCGCGCCGGCCGCGATCCATGATCTCTACGGCCTGACCGAAACCGGCTCTTGCGATTTCCATCTGGGCCCCGCCGATCAGCCGCAAAATTTCGCCACGATCGGACACCCGACCGATGGCGTCACGTTTCGGATTGCGCAGGACGGCGCCGCCGTCGCGGAGGGCGAAACCGGCGAACTGCAAATCCGCACGCCGTTCGGCATGCTCGGTTATCTGGACGGCACTGCATTGACGGAAGCCACGTTCGACGGCGGCTATTTCAAGACCGGCGACCTGGCGCGGGTGACGGCGGACGGTGCTGTCGCGCTCGTCGGGCGCGCCAAGGACATCATCTCGCGCGGCGGCAACAAGATTGCGCCGCTCGAGATCGACAATCTTTTGGCGGAGCACCCCGAGATTGCGGCTGCGCTTTGCGCCGGCGTTCCTGACGAGCGCCTCGGCGAGGTCATTCACGCCGTCATCGTCACGCGCGCCGGTACAAGCTTGGATGCCACAGCCTTGCGTGACTGGCTGCTGGCGCGCACCGAGCGCTTCAAGGTGCCGGACGTTTTCTACTTTTGCGACGCGCTGCCCAGCGGGGCGAGCGGCAAGGCGGACCGCAGGGCGGTGGCGCAACTCGCGGCGCAGACGAGCAATCGGCGTTGACAACAAGGCGGAAGCCGCGCCGATAATGGCGTAATGGAGGGGCCGGCGCCAAAAATTCGCCGCCCGCGAATGGAGGGAGCAATGAATCGCCCAACCCAAGGATTCCCGCCCATCCTCGACAAGCGCGGCGCGCCGCATGTGCGCCGCTTCGACGAGCAGCGCTGGCTGATCGACAATATCATCCGCGCCAACGGCATCGATTGGGACCAGCCGCGCTCGCTCTATATCCACCTGCCATGCGGCATCGAGGCCAACGCCGATTTCGCCACGATCCGCGAGCGGGTGAAGAAGATGGCCGATATCGGCCCGGCCTTCGCCGCCGTGGCGAAGCGCCGCGAGGCCAAGGCCAATGCCGCGGCGCTTGCCGACCGCAAGGTCACCGCGCGCGACAATTTTTTCATGGCCGCGGTGCATTGGGGCGCGGCGCAATGGCCCTATGACGAGAACGACGAGACCAACGTTGCCTACAACAACAAGAAGCGCGAGTGCTACGCCAAATATGCGGCGTTGGCCGATCATCATGTCGAGGCGGTGTGGGTGCCGTTCCAGGACAAGGCGATCCCGGCCTGGCTGCATCTGCCGCCGGGCCACACCGGCGGCAAATTGCCAGTGGTGATCTCGATCCCCGGCATGGATAGCTACAAGGAGATCCAGGTCGCGCTTTACGGCGACAAGTATCTCAATCGCGGCATGGCGGTGCTGGCGATCGACGGCCCGGGCCAGTACGAAGCGCCGATGATCGGCCTGCACTTCACCATGGAGAACTGGATGGCGACCGGGCCGGCGCTGGTCGATTGGATCGCGGCACGCCCGGAGCTCGACGTGACGCGGATCGGCGTCGCCGGAACGAGCTTCGGCTCGCTGTTCGGCACCGTTCTCACAGCTCATGAGCCGCGCATAAAAGCCTGCGCGGTGATGTCGGTGTGCCACGAGCCGGGCTGTCACACGATTTTTCAGGAAGCCTCGCCGACCTTCAAGAAGCGCTTCATGTACATGTCGGGCATCACCGACGAGGATGCGTTCGACGAATTTCGCAAGAAGATCACCTGGGAAGGCCACGCCAACAGGATCAAGGTGCCGTATCTGTGCGTCGCCGGCGAAGCGGAGGAGCTGAGCCCGCTGGAGCATTCCGAGCGGCTGATGGCGGCGCTGCAGGGGCCGAAGCAGATGGTGGTCTATCAGGAATCGCGCCACTCGGTCGGCAACGTGCCGGCCGCCAATCTCGGCCCGTTCCCGCCGATCCTGCTCGCCGACTGGCTCGCCGACCGTCTCACCGGCAAGGCTTTTGTCAGCGAGCGCTGGTACGTCACCGGCTCGGGCGAGATCAACAAGACGCCGTATTGAACACGTAGGCCGGATGAGCGAAGCGATATCCGGGGGCGGCGTTCGAGCCGACCGATCGTTCCCGGATATCGCTTCGCTCATCCGGGCTACAGGCCGATCATGAAACGTCGCGAATTTCTGCATTTGGCAGCGGGCACCGCTACATTGGCGCTGCCGCGCGCCGCAATGGCGGACACTTATCCGTCGCGGCCGGTGCGCGTCATCGTCGGCCTGCCGCCGGCCAATTCGCCCGACATCATCGCGCGGCTGATCAGCGGATGGCTGTCGGAGCGGCTCGGCCAGCCGTTTGTCGTCGAGAACCGGCCGGGTGCCGCAACCGGTATCGCCACCGAGCTCGTGGTGCGCGCGGCGCCGGACGGCTACACGCTGCTGCTCGTCGTCGCCGGCAATACCGTCAACGGTTCGGTGTTCAAAAATCTCAACTACGATTTTGGCCGCGACATCGCGCCGGTCGCCAGCATCGGCGGCATCCCGCTGGCCATGGCGGTCACACCGTCGTTCCCAGCCAGGACCGTGCCGGAGTTCATCGCCTATGCCAAAGCCAATCCGGGCAAGGTCTACCTGGCCTCGTCGGGCAACGGCAGCGTGCTGCATGTCGCCGGCGCGTTGTTCGAGATGATGGCCGGCGTCGATCTCACCCATGTCCCTTATCGCAACAGCCTGTTTCCCGATCTGCTCAGCGGTCAGGTGCAAGTCACGTTCAGCCCGGTCCCGGCCGTGATCGGCTACGTTCAAGCGGGCAAGCTGCGGGCGCTGGCGGTGACGACGGCGCAGCGCCTCGATGTCTTGCCCGACGTGCCCACCGTGGCCGAATTCGTCCCCGGCTATGAAGCGACCGGCTGGCTCGGTCTCGGCGCGCCGAAAGGCACATCTGCCGGTGTGATCGATACGCTCAACACCGCGGTTGCAGATGGGCTTGCTGACCAAAAGTTCAAGGCGCGGCTCCGCGAATTGGGCGTCGTCGTCAATCCGATGACGCCCGCCGAATTCGCAAGCTACATTGCCGCCGAAACGGTGAAATGGGCGAAGGTGGTGAAGTTCGCCGACATCCAGCCGGAATGACTGCGCTACGCCACACGCTTGAGGCGCGCCAGGCCGCGCCGGATGCAGCCGCGTTTCACCAAGAGCCAGCGGAAGACCCGTGCGAGCCAATCGGGCGCGCCCACGTAACGCAGGATCTCGACGCCACCTTCGATGTAACGTTCGCGGAATGCGGCGCTGGTCCAATACTCGCCGGTAGCGCAGAGCGCGAGCGTTCGCTCCGCCTGGTCGCGCACGGCCTCCCCGTTCGGCAATTTCGCCCCGAAGGCAATCTCGCGGCGTAAACAGATTTCCTCGATCCGCGGCCGCTGCGCTTCCTCGTAGCGTATGCCGCGGCGCCAGAGGCGGGCGTGGGTGGCTTCGTGAACGATGACGGCGGCGAGCAGTTCCGGTGTCGTCGTCTCGGCAAGGCAAAAGCGGGTGTCGATCTCGCACCTGTAAGTTCTGTTTTCGAAGCTCGCGAGGCTCCAGGGCAGCAAAAGAACCCAAACCCGCTGCAGATCGCGGAGCAATCGGTCGTAACGAATGCGGTCGTAGCGCTTGATGAGCAGGAGCGCCTCTTCGATCCGGCGTAGAATCGGTTCCGCCTCCATTTCCCAGGTGCCGATCCATAGCCCGTCGAGGTATCGGCTTTTCGAAAAGCGCAACATGATCCGGACGGAAAGACGTGGCCGGTCCGCGCGATCGGTTTCGCCTCGTTTCATGCGCTGGCCTCTGGTAACGGCCAACAATGCAAGCCGTGGGCGTCAGCGTCAGCAGGCGCGGTGAAGAAATCGTGTCGTCGTGCGCTGTACGCGGAAGGGGGACGTTGATTCGGCGATCGTTGTTAATCAAGCCTTGCCTGCGGATCGCGTTTGCCGCCGCATGCCGAGGAGGCCACGCGGGAAAAACAGCACGACCAAAATGAAGATCACACCGATGAACGACATCCAGTTCACCGTCATCGACGAGATATAGTCCTGCAGCATCACGAACAAGGCGGCGCCGACCAGCGGGCCCCAGAACGTGCGCATGCCGCCGATCACGGTCATGACCACGAAATAGCCCGACAGCGAATAGTGCAGGGTCAGCGGATCGGCGAAATTGTTGAGCAGCGCATAGAGCGTGCCGGCCAGCGCGGCGATGAAACAGGAGATCGAGAACGACAGCCAGACATGCCGCTCGACCGGAATGCCGAGGAAGCGCGCGCGGCGCTCGTTCTCTCGGATCGCCACCAGGGTGCGGCCGAACGGCGAGCGCAGCAGCAAGCCCATCAGGCCGACGGCGGCGGCGAAGATCACCAGCAAGAAGAAATAGAACCTGGTCTCGCCATTGGTGATGTCGAACGTGAAGCGGCCGAAGCCGATCGGCTCGCGATGAAAATCGCGCAAGCCATCGAAGCCGCCGGTGAAATCGTTCCAGCTATAGGCGAGGTAATACCAGAGCTGGCCGAAGGCGATCGTGCACATGGCGAAATAGACGCCGCGGCGGCGCACGATCAGCATGCCGAACAAGGTGCCGGCGAGGCCACCGAACAAGGTTCCGGCCAGCATGGCGAGCGGCGTCGAGTGCACGAGGTAGCGCAAGGTCAGGCCCGCGCCGTAGGCGCCAAGGCCGAAATAGGCGGCGTGGCCGAAGCTCAATACGCCGGTGAAACCGAGCAGCAAGTTGAGCCCCATGGCCGCCAGCCCGAACACCAGCACCTTGCTCGCAAGCGCGGTGTAGCCGCCCAGAAGCGGCAGCCAGAACGGCACGGTGGCCAGCACGGCCCAAATGACGACCAGCGCCAACAGGTCTTGGCCTTGCGGGAAATGGATTTTGGCTCGGGCCAGGAAGGCGCTCATGAGAACATGCCTTCCTCACCCAACAGCCCGCGCGGCCGCAGCAGCAGCACCGCCATCAGGATGGCGTAGATCACCGCCTCGCTGGCGGATGGATAGAACACGGTGGTCAGCGCCGCCGCCATGCCGATCAACAAGCCGCCGCATAACGTGCCGATCAGGCTGCCGACGCCGCCGACGATGATGGCGATGAAGCTCGGCATCAGCAGATCGTCGCCCATGTTGGGGTTGAGCCCGATCTGGCCCGCGGCGAGCACGCCGCTCAAGCCGGCGAGCAGGCAGCCGACGGCGAAATTGAAGGTACGCAGATTGCGCACATTGACGCCGAGCGTCGCCACGGTTTCGAGATCGAAGGTGCCGGCACGGATGCGAAGCCCGATGCGGGTGTGGCGCAGGAACGCGAACAGCCCAACCACGGTGACGATGACAATCGTCACCATGAAGACGCGGTACCAGGTGATGAAGAACAAGGTCGGCGTGATCGGTTGCGCCAGCATATCGGGCAGGCCCATCGGCAGGCCGTTCGGGCCCCAGATATAACGACACGCATCCTGGATGACGAAGGCCAGCCCGAAGGTGAGCAGCAGGCTATAGACCGGATCGCGGTTATAGATGCGGCGGATCATCAGCCGCTCGACGGCAACGCCGAGCAGCGCGGTGAGCAACGGCGAAACCAGCAACGCGCCCCAATAACCCAGCGTCGGCGACAGCATGTAGGCGAGATAGCCGCCGAGCGCCAGGAAGTTGCCGTGGGCGAAGTTGATGACGTTGGAGAGATTGAGGATCAACGACAGCCCGAGCGCCATCAGCACGTAGAACGCGCCGATGATCAGCCCGTTGGTGACGTTGAACAGTATGACCTGCCACATCTGCCGCTCTGCGTTCGATTGTCTCGCCGCAACAAGCTTCAGATCAGGCCGGCTGCTCCATCTTGCACCCGGTATCGGCGACCGAACCGGCGGCCTCCTCGCCCGGCACCAGCGCCGCGACGGTGAAGATGTCGTCGGGCCCCGACTTCGGCGGATGCGCTTCGCCGACGAAGATGTTCGGCATCAGTTCGTGATCGCCGGCGCGATAGCGCACCTTGCCGGGCTGCAGCGCCACGTCGGGCGGCAGCTCGTAGTCCTCCAGCGCCTTGGCGAGTTTCGGACCCTCGAGCGACTTCGCCTTGTCGGCGGCGAGCCGCACCGAATGCATCGACACATAGCCGAACCAGTCGCGCGCCGACGGCGTCTTCTTGGTGGCGGCGCGGTAATCGGCGACGAACTTGACCACCTCGGGCACGTTCGGCTGGTTCCACCACCACTCCATGTCCCACCAGCCGGTTTGCGCCTCCGGCGACACCGCCTTGACGGTTTCGAGCTCGAATAGCGCGCCGCCGAGCGCCATTTCCTTCTGCATGCCGAACTGGGTGAATTGCTTCATGCAATTGATCTGGGTGAGCCCGCCCATATTGTTGAGCAGCACGTTCGGCTTGTAGCCCTTGGCCTTGATCAGGGTGGCGGAGAAATCGGTGTTGTTGATCGGCAGGTAGTCGCCGTCATAGGTGCCGCCGAGCTTGGTCAGCGCCTTGATGAAAGCGTCCTGCAAGGTGTGGCCGTAGGCGTAGTCAGGCGTGATGAAGAACCACTTCTTGCCGAAGCGTTTGACCAGTTCCGGCGTCACCGCGTTGGCGTCCATCGTCGTGGTGTTGCAGACGCGGAACACGTTCCATTTGCAATTGGTGCCGGTAATCGGGTCGGTGTGACCGCCGGGCACGATGTGGAACACCTTCTTCTCGTTGGTCACTTGCGACATGGCGTAGGCGATGCCGGAATTGACGTCGCCGAGGATGACGGCGACCTCATCGCGGTCGATCAGCTTGCGCGTTTTCTGCACGCCGGTGCCGACGTCGTTGGCCGAATCCTCGACCAGGAGCTGGACCTGGCGGCCCAAAATGCCGCCCTTCTTGTTGATCTCGGCCTCGGCATATTTGGCGCCGTCGACCTCGCTTTGCGCCAGCGCCGACAGCACGCCGGTCAGCGGATTGACCATGCCGATCTTCACCGGCTCCTCGCCGAGCGCGGTGACGATGAACGGCGCGGCGATGACCTGGCTGGCGCCGAGCGCAACGCCGGCCTTGAGCAAGCTACGACGGCGTATCGACATGTCGAATTGTGACATTCTTGTCCTCCCTGATGTCGGTAACTTGTTTCTTATCGTTCTTGCGCCGGGGTTCGCCCATGCCCAGGCCGCAAACATCTTCTACTCCGCCTTTGGGACGGTCAAGGCGATGACGGCGCTCGGCGGATGCGACATAAGTCGCATCGGCATGCGGGATTCGCCTTTTTGGGCCGATGGTATATGACCGGCGCGGCATTTTGCCTGCCGGATGATCATGCCCATGGACGTTTTCGAAGCCGTCGACTCGCGCATCGCCTGCCGCTGGTTTCTCGACAAGCCGGTCGATGCCAAGATCGTCCGCGATCTCATTTCGCGCGCCGCCCGCGCCGCCTCCGGCGGCAATCTGCAGTCCTGGCAGGTCTATGCGCTCGCCGGCGCGCCGCTCGCCGCGCTCAAGCGCAAGGTCGCGGCCCATGTCGCCGGCCGCGATCCGCGCCACGACGATGCCGAATATCCGATCTACCCCAAAACCATGTGGGAGCCGTACAAGTCGCGCCGTGAGGAGCACGGCGTGCAGCTTTACGGCGCGCTCGGCGTGGCGCGCGACGATGCCGAGGGGCGGCTCGCGCAATACAAGCGCAATTTTGAATTCTTCAACGCGCCGGTCGCGCTGTTCATCGCCATCGACCGCAAGCTCGGTCCCGGCCAATGGGCGGATCTCGGCGGCTATATCCACGCTTTGGCGTTCCTCGCCCGCGGCTACGGCCTCGATACCTGCCCGCAGGAATCCTGGGCGCGCATGCACCGCATCGTCGGCGAGTTCGTCAAAATGCCGGCGGAGCAGATGCTGTTCTGCGCGGTGGCGATCGGTTATGGCGATCATGCGCATCCGGCCAACAGTTTTCGCTCGCCGCGCGCCGGGCTTGCGGAGTTCTGCAAATTTTTTGGTTTCGAGTGAGCCGCTCGCTCCAAGCTTCGCAAGGAAGGCTGCTCCGTGACTCTATATCCATATGCGGTTTTCTTGTTTTTCGTGGGGTATGTCGTTTCTTTTGGGTACTTCACTAACTATCTCCGCCGGTTTCATCGCGGAACATACGTTGACTTGGGAGAACCTGGGTTCCCGACCGCCCCCAATTCCTTGGAGCAGAGTATAAAATTGCTCGGTGCCCTTTTTTATCTTTGGCGATTCATATTCAGCGGTGCCCATGAGCAATTGGGGGATTCTCGACTGAGTCTGTTTGTGTGGTGGATGCGGTTTATTATCTCGGGCTGCCTCATCCTCTTTGTCGGATTATTTTTTTTCCGACAGTGAGCCGCCACAATCAAACTGAGACACGACCTTATTATCTCGTCGGCGCTGGTGGCGGTCAAAAATCGCATGTGCCCGGGAGATCGCCTTGGACCCATTGGGGCGGCACTGCTTTGGTATTCAAGCTGAACCGGCCGCTAACGGCCTCGTGCCGCGAAAGAAAAACTGTCCAAAAATTGAAATAGTAGCTGTGGAGAATAATTTGTGCGTTTGCGATCCGATTAAATGCGCCCGCATCGCTTTCACCCGGTCTGCTGAGACCAAATTGCGCTCGCAACGGACATCTAAAAGGCATCGTTTGCCTGGGCGCCAGATGGCTTATCCCTATTGCCAGGACATAGACATGGCGCAGCCCCGATTTCAGCGGCTGCCATGATGAATCGCTGGCACGCAAACAAACCATCTCGCAGTTCACGAAGAGACCTGGGACGGGAAACAAAACGCTTGTGTTCGTTCCGTTAAAGGTCACGTCCAATGGCGAACCGGAGGCAGGCACTCCGGGAGCAAAAGACGGCTCGGTCGGCCACGGCGGTCCCCAGTTTCCGTAGACGCCGATGAGAAGTCCTGTCAGCAAAACCAAAAAGCCAGCCGTCACCTGGGCTGCCATCCACAGACGCCGATGCGTAGGCACTGGGGGTTCTGCTTGCATTTTTTGCTGTTGGTTTATTGGTGGTTTGGCGGGGCTCTTACATCAGGTTTTTTATGCGCCGACGGTCCGACAAGTCAGCGTCCAACCCGGAGTATAGACCAGACCGGAATAACCCGTAGGGCGGATTACGTTTCGCAAATCCGCCCTGCGCGCTAAAATGAAGGATGTCGCCAAGCGAGGCGGCTTCCGTATAGTCTCTTAGAACCAAACATCGACAGGGGAGGGGAATATGACCTTACGCACGGATTTGGCTTACGCCGCGCTGGCCGCCTTGGCGCTACTGATGGCGGACGTGACGGCGACGCGTGCGGCCATGAGGTCTTGCAATGCCGAGCCACAACGGTGTCGCTATAGTTCCGACGGCCGGCAATATTTCCATGCTTACGGCTCTCGCACGGCCGCCGGCGGCACAGCGGCGAGCGGTCAGGCGTGGGGCTGCGGTGCGACGGACGGAACAGCGCGGGGCCGATCATGGAACTATCCGACCCGGGCCGGGGCCTCGTTGCGCGCTCTTGCAGCCTGCGCAAGGCGCAGTCCGCACTGTCACATCGTCAGCTGCAGCCCCTCCATCCACAATTACGAGGAAGCGCAAGCGACCTTGTTTGGCGCCGCGCAGCGATAACGGGCGCTTGCCGTGAATGAACGCGGGCGCATAGAATCGCATGCACAGATCGGTTCAAGTCGACAGGACAAGTTCATGAAGATCGAGATCGAATATTGCGGCCAATGAGGCTACGAGCCGCGCGCCCGTGAGGCGGGGAAATTGATCGTCAAGCTGCAACCCTCGGCGCAAGTGAGCCTGCGGCGGTCGGGCGGCGGCGTCTTCGAAATTCGCGTTGACGGCCGATTGGCGTACTCGAAGAAGGCGACCGGCCGCTTTCCGACCAGCGAAGAGATCGCCGGCTGTCTCAGCTGAAAGCGCGCAGCCCGGCACGCTCGTATTGTCAGTCGGCGCCCGCGCCCTATTGACCCGCACCGATTCGCGGTTGCAATTTTGCTGGTCCAATCTGGTGCTCACAGCGGAGCGAGACGTGATCCGCAATGTCGCCTTGTGGCTTGCGCTGGCGCTGGCGCAACCGGCTCTGGCACAGACGGCGCCGACGGCCGCGCCTAATCCTGCGCCCGCCAAATCGTCACCGACAAAGCCTTCGCCGACCAAGCCGGCCAAACCCGCTGCGAAGAAACCGGAGGCGCCGAAACCGGACGCCGCCCAGAGCGGCCCCTGCGGCATCGGCGTCATACCCCATATCGGCGATAGCTTCTTGCTGCAGAGCTTCGGAATTACGGTGTTCGGCAACGAGCTCAAGAAGGTTCCCATCGAGTCGTGGGGGCTCGACGACCTGCTCGTCGCCCGCGTGCGCGCCGCTGCACGGCCGCATTTCGCGGTGCGCCGGATGGCCTATCCGGCCAACGCGTTTGCGACGTTTGACGATCCGCCGCCGTTCCACAATGGTGAAAACGATCTCAAGGAAATCGCGCAAACCGTCTCGCGCGCGGGCGGGTGCGAACGCTACATCGTCGCCGTCAGAGACGCGA
>Ga0210385_10000203_pt1 | contig 54411 bp, 49 predicted proteins | sample IncBWH26OmetaG_FD_160107 | JGI IMG/M metagenome (GOLD analysis project Ga0210385, IMG submission 160107) | Forest soil microbial communities from Barre Woods Harvard Forest LTER site, Petersham, Massachusetts, United States - Inc-BW-H-26-O ... | reverse complement strand
ATAGGGCTGCAGCCCTGTGGCCGGATGCACGCTCACGGAGACGATCTTCTCCGGCGTGTGCGCGGCGACTTCCTCGATGTCCATGCCGCCCGCCACCGAGGCGATCAGCGCGATCCGGCCCCTGTCACGGTTCAGGGTCAGGGACAGATACAACTCACGGGCAATCTGCGACCCGGTTTCCACGTAAACCTTGTCGATGGGCAGGCCTTCGGCGCCAGTTTGTGGAGTGACCAGGCGCCGCCCGAGCATTGCGGCGGCCGCCGTACGCACCGCCTCCAGATCGCGCACCACTTTCACCCCGCCGGCCTTGCCGCGGCCCCCGGCATGGACCTGCGCTTTGACCACCCAGACCGGGCCGCCAAGGGACTGTGCGGCGGCGAGCGCCTCCTCGGGAGTACCGGCCACGTGGCCGGCGGGCACCGGAATGCCAAAGCTGCGAAAGACGTCCTTCGCCTGATACTCATGCAAGTTCATGCTGGAGGCTGACCTTTAAGGGATGGAGAAACTTCTTATTGTGCCAAAGATGCTACAGTCGCGCCCGCGCATGAGCATGGCTTGCGAAAGGCATACCACTCGGGAGCGCGGCTGATGCCCGATGCCGCCCCGAACCCGACGCCGGCGCCCAGCGACCTGGCCTGGCGGGTCATCGGTCTGACCAACCTTTATCGGCTGCTGCTGCCGCCGGTTTTGCTGATCCTGCAGGGACTTGCCAGTCCCGCCATCCTCGCGCGCACCGCTGATCCGGAGCTGTTCCGGATCGTGTGCTATCTGTACCTGGTCGCCGGCGTACTGCTGATCCTGGCGCGGCGCGTGCCCCGTCCCAGCCTAAGAATCCTGGCCCTGGTCAATGCCACGGTCGACACCCTGGCCATCTCCCTGATCCTGTATACCTCGGGCGGCGCCGGCAGCGGCCTGGGGATACTGCTGGTGGTGCCAGTGGGCGCCATGGCGCTGCTGGGACGGACCAAGGACGCCTTCCTGGTGCCGGCGATTGCAACGCTGGGCCTGTTGGCGCAGCAGATCGCGGCAAATCTGGTCGGCTACGCGCCGGCCACGGACTTCACCACCGCCGGCATACTGGGCGTGGTGCTGTTCGTCATCGGGCTGTCCGTCTGGCCCATCGCCGATCGGCTGCGCGAGAGCGAAGCGCTGGTGCGGCGGCAGGAAATCGACCTCGCGAACCTGGAGCAGCTGTCCCATTACATCGTGCAGCACCTGCGCGAAAGCATCCTGGTCGTGGATATCAAGGATCGGATCCGCCTGATCAATGAATCCGCCGCGGGCCTGCTGGGCCCGGAGCAGGCGTTGCCGGGTGCGCTGCTGGGAGAGGCGGCCCCGCGGCTGCTGTACCTGCTGGAAACCTGGCGCCAGCGCACCAACGGGATGAATTCGACCATCGAAACTCTGGTCAGCGCCGATGGCGCCCGGATGCTGCGTCCGCATTTCGCGGCCCTGGGCAATGCCCAGCCGGCCGCCGTACTGGTGTTCCTGGAGGACATGAGCCTGATTGCCGAGAAGGCGCAGCAGCTCAAGCTCGCCGCCCTGGGGCGCCTGAGCGCCAGCATCGCCCATGAGATCCGCAACCCCGTCGGCGCCATGAGCCACGCGGCCCAATTGCTCGACGAATCCCCGCAGCTGGTGCCCGAGGATCGCAACCTCGCCGCCATCATCACCAAGAATGCCGAACGCGTCAGCGACATCATCGACAACGTCTTGCAGCTCTCGCGGCGCGAATCCGCCCAGATGGAGAGCTTCGAGCTGGCAAGCTGGATCGAGGATTTCAGGGACGAGTTCTGCGAGACCATGCAGTGGCGACCGGACCAGCTGGTGAGCATCAACGTGGAGACCAGTCCCGGCTCGCCCACCGGGTCCTATCCCGTCATGGCCTTGCGCGAGAACCGCGATACCGGCGAACTCGTTCTGCCCGGCGCCCTGGAAGTCACCGCCGATCCCACCCAATTGCGCCAGGTGGTGTGGAACCTGTGTGACAACGCCATCAAGTACGGCCTGCGCGACCGCAAGACAGATGTCATCGAGATCCGCTACGGTCGGCTCAAGCCCGCCGCACGTCCCTTCCTGGAGGTGGCGGATCGTGGCCCGGGGGTCCGCCCGGAGGATGCCGAGCGCATTTTCGAACCCTTCTTCAGCGGCCAGCATCAAGGATCCGGACTCGGCCTGTTCCTGGCGCGCGAACTGGCGCAGACCAGCGGCGCCACGCTGCTGTTCGAACCGCGGCCGGCGGGCGGAAGTATTTTCCGACTGGTGTTCGCGGATCCGCGTCGCTGGGCGGTACGATAGGAATCATGCCCAAGCCCGTGGTTCTGATCATCGATGACGAGCCGGATCTGCTCGAACTCGTCAGCCTGACGCTGGGCCGGATGAGCCTGGAGACCTGCACTGCGCCGGACCTGGCCACCGGACGGCGCATGCTCGCGGCGCAGCATTTTGATCTTTGCCTCACCGACATGCGCCTGCCTGATGGTGACGGACTGGATCTGGTGGCATGGATTCAGGTCAACTGCGCGACCACCCCGGTGGCGGTCATCACCGCGCATGGCAATGTCGAATCGGCCGTGCGTGCCCTGAAGCTTGGCGCCTTTGATTTCGTCTCCAAGCCCCTGGACCTGGGGGTCCTGCGCAAACTGGTCAGCACCGCCATTCGCCTCGGATCGATGGGCGATGGCACGGTCACACAGCGCGGTCCCGCGCTTCTGGGTGGCTCGCCCTCCATGCAGCAGGTGCGCGAGATGATCGGTAAGGTCGCGCGCAGCCAGGCGCCGGTATACATCTTCGGCGAATCGGGCACCGGCAAGGAGCTGGTGGCCAGGCTCATTCATCAAAGTGGCGCCCGCGCCGCGGCGCCCTTCGTACCCGTCAACTGCGGCGCCATTCCCACCGAGCTGATGGAAAGCGAGCTTTTCGGTCATAAGCGCGGCAGTTTCACCGGCGCGGTGGCGGACAAGAAAGGCCTGATCCAAAGCGCCGAAGGCGGCACGCTGTTTCTGGATGAGGTCGCCGACCTGCCGCTGCACATGCAGGTGAAACTGTTGCGCGTGGTCCAGGAAAAGACCGTGCGTCCGGTGGGCGAGGCGCGCGAGGAACGCGTCGATGTGCGAATCCTGTCTGCGACCCATCGCAACCTGGCCGATCTGGTGGCCAACGGTCGCTTCCGCGAGGATCTGTTCTACCGTATCAACGTCATCGAGCTGCGCGTACCGTCGCTGCGCGAACGCAGCGATGACATTCCGGACCTCGCCGCGAGCATCCTTGAACGCATGTGCCGGCGCATGAAGATCGAGGCACCGACGATCAGCCAGGAGGCCCTGCAGGCGCTGCAGGCCTATGCCTTTCCCGGCAATGTTCGCGAACTGGAGAACATCATCGAGCGCGCCCTGACGCTGACCACCTCCGGCGTCATCGCGCTGGAGCATGTGAAACTGCGGCCCATGACGCTCATCACGCCACCCTCCGCGAGAGCCAGTGATTTTGCGGCGGCGACCCTTCCGGCTGCCAACGGCAATGGCGTCCCGGTCGCATACCAACCCAACGACGGCAACGGGACGCCTCACGCCCTCGGCGAGCAGCTGGAGGACATTGAGCGCGCCGCCATCATCAAGGCGCTGGAGCAGACCCGTTACAACAAGACCGCCGCCGCCAAGCTTCTGGGCATGACTTTCCGGGCGCTGCGCTACCGGATCAAGAAGCTGGGGATCGAATAGCCTGGGCCGCCTGAATCATCACCACCTGATGATCGGTAAATACACCCGGACCGCCGGCCAAAAAGCAACGCCGCCGCGGCCGGGGCATACGCCGCAGCCACTGCAGGGTGCGCCCGATGCAATTGATGCCCGAGGGGCTCAGGAAGTAGGCCATTTGCGCAACCAGGCTGCCAACCCGCCGCCACAGCGGCAGGCGGCGGTAGCGGGTCCTGATCACGACCGGTGGCTGCAGGCCGCGGTGGTGCTGCCATATCCGAAAGAACTGTGCCGACGGGAAACTGATGTGTTCGGGAAAGTGCGAATACCAGAAGCGCGCGCGCAGAATGCCGCGCCATAGCGCGTTACCCGGGTCACCGGTTGCGACAATCAGGTAACCGTCAGGCGCCAGGTGCGGCACTATTGCATCGAGCAGCGCCGCGGGATCCACGACGTGCTCGATGACATCGATCAGGGTAATCACATCAAAGCGCGCCTGCGCCGGCAGATCCTCAGGCGTGCGGCCCAGGATCGCAACCCCCAGCTGTGCGGCCAGGGATCCGGCGGCGATGGAGGGCTCCACGCCGAACTTCTGCACGCTTGCGGGCAGCGTCAACAGGAATCCTCCGGAACCGCAGCCCACGTCCAGCATCCTGCCGGATGATCCCTTGCGGGCGATGATTTCCCGGACGATTGCCAGATCCTGCCTGCCAGGGTCGGCGCTCCAGGCCTCGGCCACACCGTTGGCATAAAGGTCCAGATAGTGGGCGGATGACAGAACCGGATGCCGAAACATCGATCGGCACGAGCCGCATTGCCAAAGGCGGCCACCGCGCATGACATCGGCAAGCACCCGTCCGGCAAAGAAGTCGCTGTCGGGAATGACTCCCAGTGGCGAAACGCGCACGCCGCCACACAGCCGGCACGCCACCGCGGCCTCGCTCATCGGATATTCACCAGCTTCTTGACCAGCGGCTCGACCCACAGCAGCACGCGAAAAGCCAGGAACTGGGTACAACCCAGGGTTCGGTAGGCCAGCGCACGGCGCAGTGCGCGATAACCCAGATCCTGGATCCGCCCGGACACTCCATTGACACCAAACATGCAGATCGGCGTGTCCACGAAGTGGATGCTGACGCCGCCGTCGCAGCGCAGCTGAATGTTGACGTACTGATCCGCCTGCACCGGCAGGCGGCGGTAGAACCGGTGCCGCAGCAGCAGTTCGCGCCGATAGATGACCCCCTGCTGGCACCAGTTCAGAAACTGCAGAATCAGGCGGCTGCGCGTGGGACGATAGATGCGGCCGGAGGAGAACAGCACCGGCGCCACCAACAGATCCGAGCGGCCGGCCAGGATCAGCCCTTGCAGTGTGCTGGCCGCATCCAACGGGTAGTCGTCATCGCCGAGAAACCAGATGTATTGCCCCCGGGCCTGCCTCAGACCGGCGCTGAAGGCCCGATACACGCCGCGGCCGGCATCGGCCACAAACCGCAGGCGCTCCGCGGATGCCGGCACTGGCTGCGCCGCGGGCACCACCACAATCACTTCGACCTCCAGCTGCGCAAACAGGCTGAAGATCCGCGCGGCGATCAATTGCGCCGTATCGATGCGGTTGAGGGTCGGGACGATGACTGACAGGTGCATTATGCTCCGACCCCTGCTGTGGGCTTCACGATCCGCTGCGCCTGCACCAGGAAAATCAGTGCCGCGCCGCCGTAGGCCAACCGTGCCAGCGCGGCGCCAGCCATGCCGAAACGCGGAATCAGCACGATCATGAGTACCAGCGCAACCAGCATGCCGCCGGTGGTGACCACCGACACCGTTCTGGAGTGGCCAAGGGCCAGCAGCAGATAGTACGGGGCGACATTGCAGGCCAGTACCAGAAAGTTCAAGATCAGCAACAAAGCCACATGCCATTGCGGATCCTGAATGGCGCCGCCGGCAAAAATACGCAGCAGCGACGGCCAGCCGGCCAGTAGCCCCAGCGCGATGGCCAGCGCGGTGAGGCTGATGGTTCCCAGATAGCTGTGGTACGCCGGAGCGATCTGATGCGCACCTTCACCGCCTGGTGCGGCCAGGCGACTGAAAGCCGGCAGCGAGAAGGCAAACAGGCTGCTGGGGACGAAATGCACCAGCTGGGTAAGCTGGACGTAAATGTTGAACTGACCGGCCACCGCCGGCCCCAGCCAGCGACCCACGATGATGCGGTCGGCACTGGTGTAGAGCACTCCGGCCAGCGCCGTCAGCCACATCCAGCCGCCGTACCTGAACAGCGCGCCGATCTGCGCCCTGGCGGCGCGCCGGAACAGCCGGCGCTGCGGCAACAGAAGGCGCAGTGCGGTGGCACGCACCATGACCGACACTGCGTAGACCAGGCACTGCGCGATCAGCACGGCGGATACGGATCGGCTGGTCCACGCCACCGCCAAGACCCCGGCCGCGAGCGCCGCACGCGCCAGGATTTCAATCAGCGCCTGTCGTGCGAAGCGCTCCAGACCACGCAGCGACGCCGCCAGCACGGCGTCCAGCTGCTGAATGGCCACGGCCAGCAGCGCCAGCCACAGCACATTGCCCGCATCCGTGCCGATACCCGCCGTGGCGCCGCCGAAGACCCAGTGCGCCAGGGGTTCCCGGAACACGGCGATGAGCAGCAGCAGTCCCAGATCGATCGCCGTGACCGCCAGCAGCGCCGCGGTGATGACACCGGCGATACTGTGATCCCCGGCCTTGGACTGGCCGGCGGCCTGGGAAACAAACCGGGTGGTGGTGGCGGCAATCGCCGGATTGATCGCCAGTGACAGGCCCGAGGCCGCCAAGGCCAGTACCAGGATGCCGTAGTTGGCAGGCGTCAGCGCTCGCACCAGCCCCGCAAGCATCGCCAGAGTGGCGATGGGATAGGCCGCAGCATCAAGTCCGCTCCAGAAGGCCCGGGCGGTGGCCGATGACTGCCGCGTGGCTGGCGCGCCCTGGGCAGGCATTGTCATCGGCCGGCGTCGACCGGGGTTGCGTCCCAGAATCCTCGGGTCATGCTCAGACGCCGGCATAGCGCATGCGGCAGATGCTGGTAGCTGCGGCCCAGGCGATAGCCAAAGTACTTCGCCGCGTTGCGCAGCAGCGCTTCGGGCAGCTTTGCGGGCGCCGCGCGCGCCATGAAGCGGATCTCGGAGCGCACGAAGCGCAGGCCCTCGCCCTCCGGCGGCCCCTGATCGCCCAGCAGTTCGGGCAACTGGGCATGCAGCACGCCGTAGTCAAAGTAACGCTGCATTTCCTCGCGTACCGAGTAATCGTGCGAGTGCCTCACCGTGGCCTCGGCCCGATAGGCGATTGACCAGCCGCCCTGCAGCATGCGCAGTGCCAGGTATGCATCCTCGCCCAGGATCAGCGCGCTCGGAAAGCCGCCGCATTCGCGCAGCGCCTGCAGGCGATAGGCGGCAAAGGAGTTGGAGATGATGGCGGTTCTGATTCCGTACTCGGAGGTATCAGCAAGCGTGCGAACCACGCTTCTGGCAGGATACAGGTATGCGGCAGTGTGCCTGCCGAACGGCCCCGCATTGTGATGCGGCAGCTGTCTACCGTATGCTGCACCAACGCCGGGATCGGCAAATGCCCCGAGCAGGTTGGCCAGCGACTCAGGTCCCTCAATCACGGCATCATGGGTCAGGAACACGACGAAAGAGCGCCCGGCGCAGAAGCGATTCACGGCCTCCTGACGCGTGCGGCCATGGTTGAACGTCCTGGGGTCAATGCGCTCGAGCTCGAAATGGTACTGCGCGGCGACCTGATCGCTGCCATCGCTGGAACTTGAATCAACCACCGCAACAATCGACGGATCCGGGACAGCGCGCTGCAGGGCCGAAGCCGCTTCACGCCAGCGCGCGCCACCATTGCGAACAGGAATGATGATGCGCGTTTGCCCAAGTTTGGAATCCTGCCCAGACATGCGCTGCATGTTACCGGGGTCGCTCCCGACAATTCCATGACCGGGTACCAGGAAAGCCGGGTGGCGGTGCTCATTCCCTGCCACAACGAGGCCGCAACGATCGCCAAGGTGGTGTCCGACTTTCGCCGCTACCTGCCCGATGCGCAGATCTATGTCTATGACAACGCCTCCACGGATGACACGCTGCGGGTGGCGCAGGCCAGCGGCGCCATCGTCCGCGCCGAACCGCTGAAGGGCAAGGGCAATGTGGTGCGGCGGATGTTCGCGGATGTCGATGCGGACATCTATCTCATGGTGGATGGCGATGGCACCTACGATGCCGCGGCCGCCCCGCAGCTGCTGGGGCATCTGACGGGCCACGGGCTGGACATGGTGAACTGCGCCCGAGTGCCGGCGGAGGATGGCGTCTACCGCTCCGGCCATCGTTTCGGCAATCGGCTGCTCACCGGCATGGTTGCCAGGGTCTTCGGCAACCGCCTGCGCGACATGCTCTCCGGCTATCGGGTCATGTCCCGCCGCTTCGTCAAGTCGTTTCCGGCGCTGTCCTCGGGGTTCGAGATCGAGACCGAACTGACGGTGCACGCGCTGGAACTGCGCGTGCCGATTGCCGAACTGGCCGCACCCTACTATGCGCGGCCCGAAGGGTCCGCCAGCAAACTCAACACCCTCGGGGATGGCATGCGGATCCTGCGCGTCATCGTGCATCTGGTGAAGGAGGAACGGCCCCTGCAGTTCTTCTCGGTGATCTTTGCGCTGCTGGCCGCAGTCTCGGTCGCGCTGGGCGTGCCGGTTGTGGTGCAGTACCTGGCGATCGGCCTGGTCCCGCGGCTGCCGACCGCGGTACTGGCCACGGGCCTTATGATCCTGGCCTTCCTGAGCCTGTTCTGCGGCCTGGTCCTCGATACGGTGACCCGCGGACGCCGCGAATTCAAACGCCTGGTATACCTGGCTGCCGATCGCTGGCCGTAAGCGCTGCCAAGGGAGCCGTCGTGTCCATCAGGAGTTCGGTTTACAACCTGCTGCTGCATCTTGGCTGGGAGGTCCGACGCACCGGCTATCCCAGCTCCGAGGAGCAGTTGCTGAAGCGCTTCCTGGCGGTCGCGCAGCCGGACGTGATTTTGGATGTCGGTGCGAATGTCGGCCAGTACGCACGCTCGCTGCGCACCTGCGGGTTTGCCGGTCACATCATCTCCTTCGAGGCCATTGCCGGCGTGCATGCGCAGTTGCAGAGCGCCGCGGCCGCAGATGCCAGGTGGACCGTGGCACCCTGCTGCGCGCTGGGTCGTACGCCCGGTGCGCTGCAGATCAACGTTGCGAACAATTCGGTCAGCAGCAGTCTGCTGCCCATGCACGACATCCATCTGCATGCCGCACCCGATTCGCGCTTCATCGGCACGCAGACCGTCCGGATCGAGCGCCTGGAGGATGTCGCCAAGCCGCTGCTGCCGGCCGGGCGGCTCATGCTCAAGGTGGACACACAGGGTTACGAGGAGGAAGTGCTGGCCGGGGCCGGGGAGGTCCTGGCGCGGGCCTGTGCCCTGCAGGTGGAATTGTCGCTGGCGCCGCTGTACCAGGGCGCCCCTACCCTGCGTCGCATGCTCGAGGTCTGCGAGACGGCGGGTTTCACGCTGCAGGGACTGATTCCCGGATTCCATGACGCCAAGAGCGGCAGACTACTGCAGGTCGACGGCCTGTTCCTGCGCCTTTGACTGCCGGCACACCTGATGACGACCAACCCCGACAGCTGGATTTACGGCGACTTCGCACCTGATCCGAGCAGCCGCGATCTGCCGGGCCTGAAGGCACGCTGGCTGGTCGAGCAGCTACCCGCTGCCGCTGCGCCGCTGGTACTGGATTACGGGGCCGGTGAAGGCAAGCACCTGCACCTGATTCGTTCGGTCAGACCCCAGGCGCGACTGGTCGGGGTGGACATTCGCGCGCCGCACGGCGCCGTTGATTTCGAGTTCCACCAGGTGGCCACGAACTCCCCGCTGCCCTTTGCCGCCGACACCTTTGATCTGGTCGTCTCCTGCGACGTGCTCGAGCATGTCGAAAGCCTGGAACAGTCAGTGGACGAGATTCATCGCGTCATGCGCCCGGGCGGGGCCTTCATCGGTTTCGTACCGGCCGAAGGCGGCGCCGGCCCCCATGGCCTGTTCCGGCTGTTCAGCTCCGGGATCTACCGCGACACGAAAGATCATCATCACGCCTATACCCGTCGCGAGCTCCTGGACCGATTCAAGTCCCGGTTTCAGGTCGTGCAGCTGGCGTACAGCTATCATCTGCTCGGCGCATCCTTGGACGCGGCGTTTTTTGCCAGCTTCAAGCTGCCCGTGCTGGGTCCGAAAATGGAAGCCTTCTGGCGCGGCCAGGAAAACGATGTGTACCGCAAGCGCGCGGCGGCCACCCGACGTTCGCTGGCGAGCCACTGCGTGCAGCTTGCCAACCATGCCGCCTATCTTGAATCGATGCTGCTGAAGCATGTGCCGCTGGGCGCCAAGGGGCTGCACTTTCACCTTGCAAAGCGTTGACACGCCCCGTGTACGAGCACCGCGTCACGTTTGCAATGCATCCGAATCGGACATAATGCCAACCATTATGCTGGCTGATTCCCCTGTCGTGCGCTCACGCGGTCCGCGCGTCCTGTTCCTGGTCGGTGCAATCCTCACGGCGGCAATCCTGCTGTGGATGCATCAGTTGCGCCAGGGCGGGGTGATACCGGGTCTGACAGTCATCTTCTATGTGCTGTTTGCCTTCGAGGACTATGGGGCAACGATTTGCCAGCTGCTGATCCTCGGAGCTGCGGTATTTTTGGCAGCGCGCGTGAACCCAACCGCTGTATTGCGCACCGTGGGCGAGCGTCCCCGCACCATCGTTGCCATCGCGGCGCTGGTCCTGTCCGCGGGCGCACTGCTCGTCTATCACCAGCATCCCTTGTCGATGGATGAGTACGCGGCCCTGTTCCAAAGCCAGATATTCGCCGCCGGCCACCTGACCGGCCAGTTCCCATTGCCACAAATGGACTGGCTGGTCCCGCCGGGCTTCCAGAACTTCTTCATTACGGTCTCGCCCACCACCGGCCAGGTCGCCTCAGGCTACTGGCCGGCTCATGCGCTGATTCTGGCGCCCTTTACGGCGCTGGGCATTTCCTGGGCCTGCAATCCGCTGCTGTCGGCGCTGACGGCGTTGATCATTCACAGGATTGCGCTGCATATGTTTGCCAGCGTCGAGGCGGCCGGCCTCGCCCTGCTGCTGACGATTGCCTCGCCGGTGTTCTTCGGCATCGGCATTTCCTATTACTCCATGCCGGCCCATCTGTTCGCCAATTCTCTGTACGCGCTGTTGCTGCTGCGGCCCACGGCCCGGCGCGCTCTGGCCGCGGGCCTGGTCGGCTCGGTCGCCCTGTGTCTGCACAATCCGGTGCCGCACCTGCTGTTCGCCGCGCCGTGGCTGATCTGGATGGCGACCCGCCGCGGCGGTTTGCGGCCGTTCGCGCTGCTGTGCCTTGGCTATCTGCCGCTGTGCGTGGTGCTGGGAGTGGGATGGTTTGAATTCACCAACCACCTGCGCAGCGTGGTCGCAGCTCCCGCCGCGCATTTCGCCCTGTCCGATGCGGTGCAGGCCGCACGGGCCGTTTTTTCGCTGCCCACCGGCGTGGTCTTGCTCGCCCGCACCATGGGCGTGGCCAAGATATGGGTCTGGGCGGTACCCGGATTGCTGATCCTGGCGGCCTGCGGCGCCTATCGGTGGCGCCGCAATACTTTTTGTCTGTTGTTTGCCTGCTCCGCCCTGAGCACCCTGATTCTGTACGTCTTCTTCCCGCAGGATCAGGGTCATGGCTGGGGCTATCGCTACTTCCATTCAGCGTGGCTGGCCCTGCCGCTGTTGGCCACCGCGGCATTGTTCCGCCCGGTTGACCTCAACGGCACGCAGGATTCGGGCGCGATCCCGCCGCGAACCTTTGAAGACCCGGGCACCCGCGCCTACGTTGCCGCCTGCATACTGCTGTCGCTGCTATTCGGTGTGGGACAGCGGGCCGTGCAGATGCAGTCGTTCATGGCCGATGATCTGCACCAGCTGCCGCAGTACCAGGGCAGCGAACCGCACGTGGTGATTCTGGATGTGGAACTGATGTTCTATGGCGGGGATCTGGTACAGAACGATCCGTGGCTGCGTGGCAATGAGATTCGCATGATGAGCCAGGGCGCGGCCGCGGACCGGCAGATGATGGCCCGCAACTATCCGCAGATGCATGTGGTGTTTGCCGATCGTCACGGCTGGGTGTGGTCAGCAAAGGGCAGCGATCATGATGCCAGCAAGCCCTAGCGCCCTGAACGACACCGTGGCGCAGCGCCTGGGCATGATCGGCCTCGCCTGCCTGGTGGTGGCCTTCTGGATGCTGCTGCATCCGTATCGCGGGCTGGAACATGACTCGGTTCTGTACGCGGTGCTCGCGCTCGCGCGCCTGCATCCGGCGGCTCTGGGTCACGACCTGTTCGTGCGCTACGGCACCCAGGACGACTTCACCATCTTCAGTCCGCTGTTCGCGGCGGAAATTCGCGCCGTGGGCCTGGAACAGGCCGCAGCCATCATGACATTCATCACGCAGGTCGCGTTCCTCGGCGCGACCTGGCTGCTGGCGCGCCGCCTGATGCCGGCGAGTCTGGCGTTGCTGGGGGTAGGCCTGGTGGTGGTGATTCCTTCCTGGTACGGCTCCAACAGCGTGTTTGCGTACTTCGAGGCCTTCCTGACACCGCGGCAATCGGCCGAAGCCTTCGCGCTGGCCGGACTGGCCGCCGCGTTGGGCTCGCGCCAGCTGCTGGCCGGCGGCTGCATGCTGATGGCGATGCTGCTGCATCCGATCATTGCCGCGGCCGGCGTCACGGCCTGGATCGTGCTCAGCGCCGGCCTGGCGCGACCGCGCCTGGCCACGATCATTGCGGTCGGCCTGGCATTGGCGTTGATCGCCGGTTCGGCCACCGGAATCGGTCCCTTCAAGCACTTCGATAGTCCCTGGCTGGGCATCTTGCAGGACCGGTTGGCCTATCTTTTCCCCACGGAATGGCGCCTTACGGAGTGGGTCACCACCGAGGTGCACGCCGCGGTGCTGGTCGTTGGCATCGGTTTCTGCCGCAGTGAGCAGGTGCGCCGCCTGTGCACCGCGGGGCTGATCGCCGTAGTACTGGGCATGCTCTTCACCATCGTCGAGAGTGACTGGCTGCACGTGGTGATCGCCGCGCAGCTGCAAACCTGGCGCTGGTTGTGGCTGCTGGGCGTGCTGTCCTCACTGCTGCTACCCGTGATCGCGATCGACTGCTGGCAATCCGGGGAGCTGGGACGCGCCGCGGCCCTGGCGCTGTTCGGTGCGCTGCTGATCCATACCAATGAAGTCGCCGCCGTGCCGGCCTTGCTGGCCTGTGTGGCGGCACTGGCGGCGCCTAGGATCAGCACGCCGTTGCAGGCGCGGACATTCCTGGTCGTCGCCATCGCCTTGCTGGCCGTCAGTTTGGTGGTCCTGGTGCAGGACTTTCCGAATATGCTGCCGCAGCTACGCACTATCCGCGCCGGCCGGCGACCCTATCTGGTGCGGATCGAGGAAGCCCAGGCACTTGCCTATGGCGGACTGCTGCCGGCGGCGACCCTGACGCTGGTGTGCATCGCTGTGATGCGTGCCACCCGCCGCAGTGCGCTGCTGCTGTCAGGTCTGGGTGCGCTGCTGCTGCTGTCGGTGCTGTCGTACTCGGTGCAGACCTGGACCCATCACAAGTTTCCGGATGATCGAGTCCGGGCCTTCGCGCCCTGGCGGGCGGCGATACCGGAAAGCGATGAAGTGCTCTGGCCGGACCCACCGCCCGCCGAGTGGTTCGAATTGAGTCGCGCCAGTTATTGGTCGCTCTACCAAATGGCGGGCATGGTGTTTTCCCGCGAGGTCACCATGGTGACCACCAGCCGCGAGACGGCGGTGACGCCGCTGCTGCCGATGCTGGGCCGCACCTTGACCACCAAACCTCATTACGCACCGACGCCGGCCATTGAGAATCCGCAGGCCTCAACCAGCACCCTGTGCCACCTGCACGGGGTGACCTTCTTTGCAAGCTGGGCCGATCTGGGCTCTACTCCCTATCCTCCGGTGGCGCCCGATCCGGCCAAGCCCAATGAAATGCTGTACCTGTATAACTGCGGCACCGACCAGCACTGAGCGCCAGCCCTCACCCCATGCTCAGACTCTTCACTGAAGCGGCCAGATATGCCGCGGCCTCGGCGGTCGCCTACGTCCTGGATACCGGACTGCTGCTCATCCTCACCCGCTATGCCGGCTGGTACTACCTGCTGGCGGCGACGGTTTCGTTCCTGGCGGGCGCCACGGTCGCCTATGTACTGTCGGTGCGTTTCGTCTTCAGGGCCCATCGCTTGCGCAACCGCAAACTCGAATTCACCAGTTTCGTGTTGCTGGGTCTGGCCGGGGTGGCCATCAACTTGCTGGTGATGTTCGTGACCGTGGGCAGGCTTGGCATGCACCTGCTGTACGCCAAGGCAGTGGCGGCCTGTTTCACCTTCGTGGCCAATTTCGCGCTGCGCCGGCAGCTGCTGTTCCGCACCGGAGCGGCGCTGGCATGAGTCGGACGGCCGTCATCGTCGGCGCGGGCCCCGCGGGTCTGACCGCGGCCTACGAGCTGCAGCGCAACTCGGATGTGCGGCCGCTGGTGTTTGAGATGGGCGATCAGGTCGGTGGCATCTCCCGCACCATCAACTACCGCGGCAACCGCATGGATCTGGGCGGCCATCGCTTCTTCTCCAAATCCGATTGGGTCATGAACTGGTGGCAGTCGATGCTGCCGGTCGCGGCGACTGCGCAGGACGTGGGCGCGGATGCGGCCGCCCTGCGTCTGGCGTACCAGGGCGCGGCGCGCGACTTCACCCCGAACGCCCTCGCCGCGGCGCACCGCGATGAAGTCATGCTGGTGCGCAGCCGCCTGTCACGCATCTTCTATCGGCGCCGCTTCTTCGCCTATCCGCTCAAATTGAACCTGGCAACCCTGGGCAACCTCGGGGCGGCTTACACGGCGGCCATTGGCGCCAGCTATCTGGCCGCACGCCTGAACCCGCGGCGCCCCGAACTGACGCTGGAGGACTTCCTGGTCAATCGCTTCGGCGACACCCTGTATCGCACCTTCTTCAAGGATTACACCGAGAAAGTCTGGGGAGTTCCCTGCGCACAGATCTCCGCGGAGTGGGGCGCACAGCGCATCAAGGGCCTGTCCATCAGCAAGGCGATCGCGCATGCACTGGCCAAGCCTTTTCGCGGCCGCGATACCGCCCAGAAGTCCACCGAGACCAGTCTCGTGGAACGCTTCCTGTATCCCAAGCTGGGACCCGGACAGATGTGGGAGCATGTGGCCGCGCGCGTGGTGGCGGCCGGCGGGGAAGTGCATCTGCAACACCGCGTGGTGGGACTTCAGCGTCAGGGCCAGCGCATCACCGCGGTGGACGTATGCAATGCGGCCAGCGGTGAAGTACGGCAGGTCCCCTGCGATCAGCTGATCTCCACCATGCCGGTCAAGGAGCTCGCGGCCCTGTTGCAGCCGCAGGATCCGCAGGTGCTGCGAATCGCCGCGCAGCTGCCCTACCGGGATTTCATCACCGCCGGGCTGCTGGTGCGACGCATGGCCGGCGGCCCGGGGGCCGCAGCCAATGGCATGCCCCCGGACAATTGGATCTATATCCAGGAACCGGATGTGAAGCTGGGACGCCTGCAGGTGTTCAACAACTGGAGCCCGGCGCTGGTGGCCGACCCCGCCACCATCTGGCTGGGACTGGAGTACTTCTGCGCCGAAGGGGATGCCCTGTGGAGCATGGCCGATGGCGCCTTCCTGAGCTTTGCCGCCGCGGAGCTGGCCAAGATCGGCATGATTGCGCCGCAGGACGTACTGGACGGTACGGTGGTCAGAGTACCCAAGGCCTACCCGGCCTATTTCGGGGTCTATAGCGAGATCGGCAGGGTGCGCGACTGGCTGGACAGCTTCCCGAATCTGTACCCGGTGGGCCGCAATGGCATGCACCGGTACAACAACCAGGACCATTCGATGCTGGCCGCCAAGGCCGCGGTTGAGGCCATTGTCAGGGGCAGTGCCGACAAGTCGGCCCTGTGGGCGGTGAATGTGGAGGAGGAGTATCACGAGTCGACCCGCAAGTGACGCACCGCGTCACTATGTGACGTCGTAGCGGACCTGCGTCGTCATCTGCTGACGATGTTAGGTCAAGAACCCGGCCTTGCGATATCCCGTAATCTTTTATAATTCAATTGGTTACAGGCGTTGATAGGGTCTGGCACGCAGCTTGCTCCTCTCCGCTGCGACGGCGGGATAGCGCCGCGCCCAGATTCCCATCAAAGCTTCAGGAGAGAGTTCACATGAAGTCCACGCAGAAGGGTTTTACCCTCATCGAATTGATGATCGTCGTCGCGATCATCGGCATCCTCGCGGCCATCGCGATTCCGGCCTACCAGGACTACACCATCCGTGCCCAGGTGACGGAAGGCGAGAACCTGGCCAGCTCGGTTGAGACTGGCATCGCCGAGTACTTCGCCAACACGGGCTCCTGGCCTGCGGACCTGTCGACCGCCGGCATCAGCTCCTCGCCCCAGGGCAAGTACGTCACTGCCATTACGGTGACGACCGGCCTGATCACGATCACCTACGGCAACCAGGCCAATGCGAACCTGGTCAGCTCGGGTGCCAACCTGGGCATTCAGCCGCGTCTGAGCCCGAACAACGACGTGGTGTGGCTGTGTGGCCGCAACACGGGTGGTTCAGGCATAACGCTGAGCGATCCGACCACGGGCGCCGCCGGCAGCGCCACCAGCGCCACCACGGTGCTGGACAAGTACCTGCCGCAGAGCTGCCGCACGCAGGGCTAGTCCTGAGACCTGACCCCGGCTCGAGCCCTGATCGAGCCACCAGAAGCCCCTCCCTCGAGGGGCTTCTTCTTTTGCGAGACCAATCACGCAGCCACCCCGGACAGTTGTGCGAACATCGCCGGTAGATTTGACAATTGCCTAGCGTTACACGTCCGATACACTAGGCGCTGCTGCCTCGTGGCACCCAGGGTTGGTCAACGTAAGTCCATGAATGAAAACGCCTCCTTAGCTACCAATACGCCCAGGACGGCGCTTGGCGGTCTGCCGCAGCGCCTGGTCCAGGACGGGGTCGTCGAAGAGGCGGCCATGATGGAGGCGCTGGCGGCCACCAAGGACGGCAGCAGCATCGTCACGCAGCTGGTGAAAAGCGGCGCCGCCAATGCCCGCGACATCGCCATCGCGGCCTCCAGCGAGTTCGGTGTACCGCTGTTTGACCTGGAAGCCAGCAACCTCGACCCGGAAACGGTGCGTCTGGTCAGTGAAAAGCTGCTGACCAAGCACCGGGTGCTGCCGGTCTTCAAGCGCGGCAAGCGGCTGTTCCTGGCGGTGGCCGACCCCACCAACCTGCATGCCATCGATGAGATCAAGTTCCAGACCGGCATGGGCGTGGAGGCCGTCGTCGTCGAGGACGACAAACTGCAGAAGGCCGTCGACAAGGCCGTCGAGCAGGCCGACAACCAGATGCCCGCCTTCAGCGAAGAAGAGGGCATGGACCTTGACTCCCTTGAGGTCACCAGCGGTGACGAGGGTCCCGAGGACAAGGTCACCCGCGATGACGTCGAGGACGCTCCGATCGTCCGCTTCGTCAACAAGCTCATGCTCGATGCCATCCGTCGCGGCGCCTCGGATATCCATTTCGAGCCGTACGAGAAGACCTACCGGGTGCGCTTCCGCATGGACGGCGTGCTGAAGGAAATCGCGCAGCCGCCGGTGCAGCTCGCCGGAAAGCTCGCGGCGCGCCTCAAGGTCATGTCGCGCCTGGACATCGCCGAACGGCGCGTCCCGCAGGACGGCCGCATCAAGATGCGCCTGTCCAAGAACCGCGCCATCGACTTCCGCGTCAGCTCCTGCCCGACGCTGTTCGGCGAAAAGATCGTGATGCGTATCCTGGATCCCTCCCAGGCGCAGCTGGGCATCGACGCGCTGGGCTACGAGCCCCGGCAGAAGGATCTGTACGTCAAGTACCTGGCAAAGCCCCAGGGCATGATCCTCGTCACCGGGCCCACCGGCAGCGGCAAGACCGTATCGCTGTACACGGGCCTTAACATCCTCAACCGTGAAGACACCAATATCTCCACCGCCGAGGACCCTTCCGAAATCAATCTCCCGGGCGTCAACCAGGTCAACGTCAACCCCAAGGTGGGCCTGACGTTCGCGGCCGCGATGCGCGCGTTCCTGCGCCAGGACCCCGATGTCATCATGGTCGGCGAAATCCGCGACCTTGAGACCGCCGAAATCGCCATCAAGGCGGCGCAGACCGGACACCTGGTGCTCTCCACGCTGCACACCAACGATGCGCCGCAGACTCTGACGCGCCTCATCGACATGGGTGTCAAACCCTACGCCATCGCCACTTCGGTGAGCCTTATCATTGCCCAGCGGCTCGCCCGCCGGCTGTGCACCAACTGCAAGACGCCGCTGGACGTGCCGCGCGAGGCGCTGGTGAAGGAAGGCTTCCCGGCTGCCGACATCGAGACCGGGATGCGGCTGTTCGCCCCCAAGGGCTGCGCGAACTGTACGGATGGCTACAAGGGCCGTGTCGGCATCTACCAGGTCATGCCGGTCACCGACACCATCGCCCGCCTGATTCTCGCCGGCGGCAGCGCCGTGGACATTGCCGATCAGTCTGCGAAGGAAGGCTTCTGGGATCTGCGCCGCTCGGGCCTGGAGAAGGTCAAGGCCGGGATGACCAGTCTGGAAGAGATCAACAGCGTCACCATCGAATGACTTGCAGGAAGTAACGCATGGCTCAGGCAGCAACCACCGCGACCGTCAAGAGCATCAAGCGGGATGTTCCCTTCACCTGGGAGGGCCGCGACAAGAAGGGCAACAAGGTCAAGGGCAAGAGCATTGCGCCGGATGAGGCCGCACTGCGCGCCGACCTGCGTCGTCAGGGCATCGCCGCTTCGCGCATCCGCAAGCAGTCCAGCGCCCTGAAGTCCGGCGGCAAGGTCAAGCCGCAGGACATCGCGGTGTTCATGCGCCAGCTTGCCACGATGCTGGCGGCCGGCATTCCGCTGGTGCAGGGCTTGGAAATCGTCGGCAGTGGTCACGACAAGCCCGCCGCGCAGAAGCTCATTCTGAGCATCAAGAGTGACATCGAGGCCGGCTCCGCGCTGCATGAGGCCCTGGCCCGATATCCGCTGTACTTCGACAAGCTGACGACCAATCTGGTGGAGGCCGGTGAGCACGCCGGCGCGCTGGAGAGCCTGCTGGACAAGATCGCGACCTACAAGGAAAAGACCGAGGCCCTCAAGAGCAAGGTCAAGAAGGCGCTGTTCTACCCCACGGCCGTGTTGGTGGTCGCCATCATCGTCACCATCATCCTGCTGATCTTCGTCATCCCGCAGTTTGAAAGTCTGTTCAAGGGTTTCGGTGCGGACCTGCCGGCGTTCACGCAGATGGTGATCAATCTGTCGCGCTTCGTGCAGGCCAAGGGCATCCTGCTGGCGATCGTGGTCGGCGGGGGCATCTATGCCTTCAGCTACTTCAAGAAGCGCTCACGGGCCATGCAGGAGTTCCTGGATCGCGCCATGCTGAAGTTCCCGATCATCGGCCCCATCCTCAACAAGTCCGCCATCGCGCGCTATGCACGCACCCTGGCGACCATGTTCTCCGCTGGCGTGCCGCTGGTGGAGGCATTGGAATCCGTGGCCGGCGCCTGCGGCAACATCGTGTATGAGAACGCGGTGCTGAAGATGCGCGAGGAAGTGGCCACCGGTCAGCGCCTGCAGCGCGCCATGGAAAATACCGGGCGTTTCCCCAACATGGTGGTGCAGATGATCGCCGTGGGCGAGGAGTCCGGCTCGCTCGATACCATGGCCGGCAAGGTCGCCTCCTTCTACGAAGCCGAGGTCGACAACGCCGTGGATGCGATGTCGAGCCTGCTCGAGCCGCTGATCATGGCGGTGCTGGGCGTACTGGTCGGAAGCCTGGTCATCGCCATGTACCTGCCCATCTTCAAGCTCGGTTCGGTGGTGTGAACGCCCCGCGACGGCGAACCGAAAACCCTTCCCGACGCCGCGCTTTGCGCGGCGTTTTCTTTGCTGGAGCCTGATCGCATATGGTGCTGCTCGATGCGCTGTCCGCATCTCCAACCTTCTTCATCATCGCGGTGGTGGTGCTGGGCCTGCTGGTCGGATCCTTCCTCAATGTGGTCATCTACCGCCTGCCGGTGATGCTGGAGCGGGAGTGGCAGCAGCAGTGCGCGCAGCTCGGCAACGAATCCGCCGCCGCCGCGCCCGCCCCGCCGCGCTTCAACCTCATCGTGCCGCGCTCGACCTGTCCCAAATGCAAGGCTCCGATCAGCGCGCTTGAGAACATCCCGGTCATCAGTTACCTCATGCTGCGCGGCCGCTGTGCGCGCTGCGCTGCGCCGATCAGTCCGCGCTATCCGCTGATCGAGGCCCTGACCGGCGTGCTCTCGGGGCTGGTCGCCTGGAAGTTCGGCTATGGCGCCGCGGCAGTGCCCGCGCTGGTGCTGACCTGGTTCCTGATCGCACTGACCTTCATCGATGTGGACACCCAGCTGCTGCCGGACTCCATGACGCTGCCGCTGGTGTGGCTGGGAGTGGCCACCAGCGCCTTGCTGCCCACCGACTATCGCGCGAGCCTGCCGGTGAGCCTGCATGACAGCGTCATCGGCGCCATGGCCGGGTATCTGAGCCTGTGGGGCATCTATCACCTCTTCAAGCTGCTCACCGGCAAGGAGGGCATGGGGTACGGAGACTTCAAACTGCTCGCGGCCATCGGTGCCTTTCTCGGCTGGCGCATGCTGCTGCCCACGGCGCTGTGCGCCGCCGCAGTGGGCGCCGTGGTCGGCATCGTGATCCTGACGCTGCAGCGCAAGGGCCGCGGCGTCCCCATCGCCTTCGGCCCGTTCCTGTCCGCCGCGGGCTGGATCATGATGATGTGGGGCCGGGAGCTGCTGGATGGCTACCTGGGACTGTTTGGCCTGCATGCATGAACCGTCCGCTGCAAATCGGTCTGACCGGCGGGATCGGCAGCGGCAAATCCACCGTCAGCGCGCTGTTTGCGGCCCTTGGCGTCCCCGTCATTGACACCGATCAGATCGCCCGGGACGTGGTGGCGCCGGGCACGCCGTTGCTGGCGCGGGTGCTGGCCCGTTTCGGCGCGCATCTGCTCAGCCCCGGCGGCGAACTGGACCGGCGGGCGCTGCGCGAGCGGGTCTTCGCCGATGCCGCGCAGCGCGCCGAGCTGGAGGCGCTCATGCACCCGGCCATCATGGCCGAGCTTCGGCGGCGCGCGCAAAACGCCGGCGGCGCCTATCAGATACTGGTCATTCCGCTGCTGGTCGAGCAACAGCTGCGCAGCGCCGTCGACCGGGTGCTGCTGGTGGACTGCGCTGCGGACCTGCAGCTGCGGCGGGTGCAGGTCCGCGACGGCGTGACGCAGGCCCAGGCGCAGGCGGTGCTGGCCGCACAGGCCACGCGCATGGCGCGACTGTCGGCTGCCGACGACGTCATCCACAACGACGGCGACCTGCAGCAGCTGCGAGAACAGGTCGAAACCTTCCATACCCGCTACGGCACTCTGGCGCGCGAGACCCCGCGTCAAGCACAATAGCGCAATGAGTGAAGCCCAACAGCAGATGGCACAGCCGCTGGTCGACGCCGCCGAGGGGATCATCGTCTATGAGCAGCCGCTCAATGAGCGGATGCGCACCTTCATGCGGCTGGATTTCCTGTACAACCAGGCGCTGTACCAGAGCGAGATAGCCACCGCCTCCAGCGCCCGGGCGGCCATGACCGGATTGCTGGACATCCTGTCCATCACCACGCGCAGCGACATGCGCTCGGATGCGCTGAAGGAACTGGAGCGCCACCTCGCCCATCTCAACGAGTTCCAATCACGGCCGGGAGTGGATGCGGCGCGGCTCAAGACCATCATCGCCAATCTCGGGCGCCTGCGCGGTGAGCTGCTCAACGCCGGTTCAGCCTTCCTGCAGCCCATCCGCGACTCCGAATTCCTCAACTCGATCAAGCTGCGCAGCGCCATTCCCGGGGGCACCTGCGAATTCGACCTGCCGGAGTACTTCTGCTGGCTGAATCAGCCCGCCGAGGCGCGCATGGGCGCCTTTGGCGAATGGCTGGGGCTGCTGCGGCCGCTGTGCGATGCCATCGCCGAGCTCTTGTGGCTGACCCGCCAGGCCGGTCGCAGTCGCCAGGAAATCGCCAAGGGCGGGGTGTTCATGATCGGTTTCGACCGCGACGCGCCGGCCCAGCTGCTGCGCATCGCGCTGCCCGTCGAAGAGTGCCTGTTTCCGGAGATCAGCGGCGGCGGCCAGCACCGCTGCAACGTGCGCTTCCTTAAGTGGAACGGTCTGGGGGCGCGCCCGACGCCGATCGAAGAGGACGTGCCGTTCACGCTGACCATCTGCGCCTGAGCCGCCGCAGCGCCCCTCACCCCCATGCCCGCCACGGTGAAGTGCCCGACCTGCGGCCGCAGCATCGAATGGTCGGATCAGTCCCCGTTCCGGCCGTTCTGCAGCGACCGCTGCCGGGTCATCGATCTGGGCGCCTGGCTGACCGAAAAACACGCCATCCCGAGCGATGACACCGAAGCTGCGCCGAAGGCACCGGAGGAGCCGTTCGAGTGATGAGTCCTTAGGGGAACTTGATCTTGCCGCCGGGGGCGGGACCTGCCGCCATGGCACCGGCGTCGGGCACCACGATGCGCGAGGCCTGCTCACGCCGCATTTCGCGGGCTTCCTCGATGGCCTCATCCAGCGCCTGTTTGACCGCTTCGGGAAACCTGTCCAGCGCTTCCTGCAGGGTGGCGGCCTCGATATCGAACCCCAGCGGCAGCACCCCGCCGGGCGTCAGCAACTGCGTCTGTCCGGAAAACAGCACGGCACGCGCCGTATCCACCGCGCCCTCGGCGGTCACCGGCGTCAGACGCCGCAGCGTTCCGGCACGCCGATCGGTGAAGATCTCCTCGCGGTAGAGGCTGGAGGCGTCAAGTTTGATTTCCGGAAGCTCGGGTTGCTGGGCCATGTGGATCACTCGGTGTCGGAACTGTGTTGGGTCATTGTAACAGCCGCTGCAGGGCGGCGATGAAAGGCCGGTCCGCCTCCAGGATATCCTCCTCGCCCAGCGCCGCCGCCGGCACCCATTTGAGCTGCTGGCCGTCAAGCCCGCGCGGCTCACCGTCAAAGTGGCGCACGATCCAGAAGGACAGCTGCACCGTCCGGTCAGGATAGGAGTGGCTGAGGCGCAGGCAGAACTGCGGCTCGCGCACCTGCACCCCCAGCTCTTCGCGCAGCTCACGAATCAGGGCCTGTGATTCGCTCTCGGCGGCGCCCACCTTGCCGCCCGGAAACTCCCAGCGCCCCGCCATGTGGCGGGCATCCGGCCGCTGCGCGATCAGCACCCGGCCGCGCGCATCGCACAGCGCGCCGGCCACCACCAGCAGGGTGGCGGATGAGCTCACGCTACTCGGACAGCGCGCCGTGACAGTGCTTGAACTTCTTGCCCGAGCCGCAGGGACAGGGCTCGTTTCGGCCCACCTTGCGCTCAGGCCGGACAAAGGTCGCACCGGCCTCGGCAACCGCGCTCGCGAAACCCGGGGCCGCAGCGGGCGCAAAGCCGGGCATGCCGGGCGGACCCTCAGGTGCCGCGGCCGGCGCATCACCCAGCGGCTCGGGCGCCAGCAGCGCCGACTGCGCCTGCATATGCTGGGTCTGCAGCGCCTGCATGAGCTTTGCACGGCGCATCTGCTCCTCGCGATCCACCTCTTCCTGGGTGCGGATCTCGACCTTCGCCACCACGGTCACGGTGTCGAATTTCACCCGATCGAGCATGGCCGCGAACAGCTCGAAGGCCTCGCGCTTGTACTCGAAGCGGTAGTCCTTCTGCGCGTAGCCGCGCAGATGGATGCCCTGGCGCAGATAATCCATGGCGCCCAGATGGTCGCGCCAGTGCTGATCCAGGGTCCGCAGCATCACGTCCTTCTCCACGTGACGCATGATCGAGGTGCCGACGCGCGCGACCTTGGCATCGTAGGAGGCGGCCACCGCATCCACCACGCGCTGGCGCAGCACCGGCTCCTCCATCTCCGGCTGCTCGGCCAGCCACGCCGCCGGATCCACGCTCGCCCCGAAATCCCGGCCCAAGGCCTCGCCCAGGCCTTTCAGGTCCCACTCCTGGGGCGCTGCCGTTTTGGGCATGAACTGGTCCATCAGCGCGCCGATGGCTTCCTCGCGGATGCCGCCAATGGCCGCTGAGAGGTCCTCGGTGCCCATGATCTCGGTGCGCTGCTGGTAGACGACCTTGCGCTGATCGTTGGCCACGTCATCGAACTGCAGCAGCTGCTTTCTGATGTCGAAGTTGTGGGATTCGACCTTGCGCTGCGCCTTCTCGATCTGGCGGGTGAGCATGCCGCTTTCGATGACCTCGCCCTCCTTCATGCCCGCCATCTGCAGCAGGCGCTTGGTGCGGTTCGGGTCGCCGAAGATGCGCATCAGGTTGTCTTCCATCGACAGGAAGAAGCGGCTGGATCCGGGGTCGCCCTGACGGCCGGAGCGGCCACGCAGCTGATTGTCGATGCGCCGGGACTCATGGCGCTCGGTGCCGACGATATGCAGGCCACCGGCGGCGACGGCCGCGTCATGGCGCTGCTGCCAGGCGCCACTCACGGCATCGCGGGTGGCGGCATCGGTCTCGGGCGGCAAGGCCGCCAGTTCCGCCTCCAGGTTGCCGCCCAGTTTGATGTCGGTGCCACGGCCCGCCATGTTGGTGGCGATGGTCACGGCGCCCGGGACACCGGCCTGCTCGATGATCAGGGCTTCGCGCTCGTGCTGCTTCGCGTTCAGCACCTGGTGCGCAATGCCGGATTTCTGCAGCAGCCCGGCCAGGAACTCGGAGGTCTCGATCGAGGTCGTGCCGACCAGCACCGGCTGGCCACGCTTGGCGCAATCTTGAATGTCCTCGATGATGGCGTCGAACTTGTCCTTCTGCGTCAGGTATACGAAGTCCGGCATGTCCTTGCGGACCATCGGCTTGTGGGTCGGGATCACCACCACCTCGAGCCCATAGATCTGCAGGAACTCCGGCGCCTCGGTGTCCGCCGTGCCGGTCATGCCGGAGAGCTTGCGGTACAGGCGGAAGTAGTTCTGGAAGGTGATCGAGGCGACGGTCTGGTTCTCCTCGCGCACCCGCACGCCCTCCTTGGCCTCCACGGCCTGGTGCAGACCATCGGACCAGCGGCGACCCTGCATGGTGCGGCCCGTGAATTCATCGACGATGATGACCTCACCGCCGCGCACGATGTATTCCACGTCGCGCTTGTACAGCGCATGGGCGCGCAGCGCCGCATTGAGGTGATGCATCAGGCGGATGTTGGTCGGATCGTAGAGACTCTCGCCCTCGCGCAGCAGTCCCGCCTGGGCCATCAGTTCCTCGACCCGTACATGGCCCGCTTCGGTGATGTGGACCTGCTTCTGCTTCTCGTCCACCGCGAAGTCACCCGGACCATCCTCTTCCTTCTGGCGCGTGAGGCGGGGCACCAGCGCGTTGATGGCGAGGTACAGTTCCGTACTCTCATCGGCGGGACCGGAGATGATCAGCGGGGTGCGCGCCTCGTCGATGAGGATGGAGTCCACTTCGTCGACCACTGCAAAGGCCAGGGTACGCTGCACCCGGTCCTCCAGACGGAAGGCGAGATTGTCGCGCAGGTAATCGAAGCCGAATTCATTGTTGGTGCCATAGGTGATGTCGCAGGCGTAGGCCTCGCGTTTTTCATCAGGGTCCTGGGAACTGCGGATCACACCCACGGTGAGGCCGAGGAAGGCGTACACCGGACGCATCCACTCCGCATCGCGGGCGGCCAGATATTCGTTGACGGTCACGATGTGCACGCCCTCGGCGGGCAGCGCGTTGAGGTAGGCCGCAAGAGTCGCCATGAGGGTCTTGCCCTCACCGGTGCGCATTTCGGAGATCTTGCCCTGGTGAAGGGTGATGCCACCGAGCAGCTGCACATCGAAATGCCGCATCTTCAGGGTGCGCCGGGCCGCTTCGCGTACCGCGGCGAAAGCCTCGGGCAGCAGCTCATCCAGCGTCGCGCCCGCACGCAGCCGCGCCCGCAATTCCGGGGTCTTGGCCGCCAGCTGCTCATCGCTCAGCGCCTGCATGGCGCTCTCGAAGCCGTTGGTCTCCTGCACGTACCTTTGAAAAGTGCGCAACAGCCGGTCGTTACGGCTGCCAAAGACACGCGTGAGCAGTTTCAGCACTTAGGACATCCTGGTCAAAAAATATGAGCTGCACCAAACACTTAGGATGTCTTCGGGCGCAGCGGAGCGGCGTATTGTACGCAAAGCCACCGCCTTTGCGGTAATCCGACCGGTGCCGTTAGCGACATGGGGGTGCCCTGGAGGGGGCACAAGGGGCAGGGGCTAGCGCTTGACGAAAATCAGCGGATCGATCTGGGTGCCGTTGTGCAGCACTTCGAAGTGAACGTGCGGGCCGGTGGAATGCCCGGTCGAGCCCATCAGGGCGATCTGCTCGCCACGGGTGACGGTCTGTCCGACCTTCACCAGCGCGGTCTCATTGTGCGCATAGCGCGTCACATAGCCATTGCCGTGGTTGATTTCCACGAGCGTGCCGAAGCCGCTGCGCTCCCCCGCCCAGGTCACGACCCCGGCGGCTACCGCCATCACCGGCTCCCCTGCCGCGCCGGGGAAGTCCAGGCCCTTGTGAAAGCCCTCCTCACCGGTGATCGGGTCGCTGCGCTCGCCGAAATAAGAGGAAATCTCCCCTTGCGCGACCGGCTTGCCCTGGGGGCGCACCGCGTCGCTGATCTTGCGCCCCACGATGACATTTTCCAGCGCCGACAGCTGTGCGTCGCGCAGGTCAACCCGTTGTTCCAGCTGCGTTAACTGCGAGGTGAGATCCGGGATCTGGATGGTGGGCAACGGCGCCGAGGAAGCCGCCGGCTCATCATCGAAATTGAACTGGCGCCGGTCCACATTGGCGATGTTGGTGATGTGCTTGCCCAGCGCATCGATGCGGATGATGTGCGCATCCAGCTGGCCCAGACGCCCGGCGATGGCATCCACCCGTTCCTGGACCCGGGCGCGCATATCGGCGATCTCGGATTTCTGTTCGGCGAGCACCCGGCTCCAGGCCTTGGGATCGGCCGAGGTGCCGCCGTGGGCACCCAGCTGCATGCCGATGGCGAACGCCGTGCCCAGGGCCCCCAGGACCACCAGGCCGAACAGGGCCAGCGTCACCGGATGGGCGAGGTCGAAATACCTCGAACGACCGCCACCCTGTCGTCCGGAAAAAACTATGATGTTCACCCCGCCCCGGCCTCAAGCTTTCATTTTCCCGCCCACATGCCATCGAATATGCAGAAGAAGCCTTACGGTGACAAGGTGAATACCGGTCGCAGTTCGCGAATAACGACAACGCGTAGACCGCAGTCACGGAATTCGCCGGATTCTGTTAAAGAGCTGCTGCAGCGGTCCACGCCGGTGCTGGCGGGCCTGCAGCGCGAGGCGCTGCGCCGGCGCGACTGGCTGCAATGGGTGCAGCGCGAGCTGCCGCAGGAGCTGGCCAGCCATGTCACCGGGGTTGCCGAGCAGGCCGGCGAGCTGGTCATATTCGCCGAGTCCGCCGCTTGGGGGGTACGGCTGCGTTATGCGGCGCCGCAACTGCTGCAGGCCATCGGCGTGGCGCAACTGAACATCGCCGGGGTCAGAGTGCGGGTGATGCCGCGCAGTGCTCCGCCGGCCTGAGTCGCGGTCAGTACACCGTCGAGGGGTGCGCCACGGCGAAGGCTTCCACATAGGAGATGGGCGCGTCCGAGTGCTTCTCGAACGTGACTTCCTCCCAGGATGAACGCTGCGACAACAGCGCGCGCAGCAGCTTGTTGTTGAGCGCGTGGCCGGATTTGTAGCCGCTGAACTCACCAATCAGACTGTGGCCCAGCAGGTACAGATCACCAATTGCATCCAGGATCTTGTGCTTCACGAACTCATCCTCGTAGCGCAGGCCGTCCTCGTTCAGCACCCGCACATCATCGAGCACGATGGCGTTGTCGAGGTTGCCGCCGAGGGCCAGATTGCGAGCACGCATCATCTCCAGGTCGCGCATGAAGCCGAAGGTGCGTGCCCGGCTGATTTCCTTGAGGAAGGAAGTCGTGGAGAAATCCATCGAGGCGCGCTGGGCACGCCGTTTGAAAATCGGGTGATTGAACTCGATCTCGAAATTGACCTTGAAGCCTTCAAACGGTTCAAACATCGCCCACTTCTCGCCGTCGGAAACCTTGAGCGGTTCGGTGATGCGTATGAAGCGCTTCGGTATCAGCTGCTCCTCGATGCCGGCTGACTGCAGCAGGAACACGAAGTGACTGGCGCTGCCGTCCATGATCGGGACTTCCGGGGCACTGACCTCGACCACCGCATTGTCGATCCCCAGGCCGGCAAACGCGGACAGCAGGTGCTCGACGGTGGAGACCCGCGCCTCACCTTTGACCAAAGTGGTACCCAGCTGGGTGTCGCCGACGTTTTCCGCGTGCGCGACCACCGTTGCGAATTCGCCAAGGTCCGAGCGCCGGAACAGGATCCCGGTATCCGGCGCCGCCGGGCGCAGCGTCATCAAGACTTTCTTGCCCGTATGCAGACCAACGCCCGAGGCGCGAATGGTGTTTTTCAGTGTGCGTTGGCCGACCATCAGACTCTCAACATGCCCGAACCCAAGTAATCGCCGGGCGCACCCTGCGCCCGGTGAATCCGGCACCCCTACCGTATCACAGCTTAGGGGATCGATCTGCTGTGCAGGTGAGGTGCCGATCCCATTTTTCAATCCGCCTGGCGACGCAGAAACGCCGGAATATCCAAGAGATCCTCGGAATCCGCATCCGGACGCAGTCCGTCACCCACGGCACGCTGGCGCTGATAGGTAGGCTTGTCCAGGTCCGCATAGTTGGGATTGGCGGCCGGTCTGCTGCGACTCACCATCCGCATCGGCGGGGCCTGAACCTGGGCTTCACGGCCCATCATGCTGGGCATGGCATGTGGCGCAGGCACGCGCACCGCGGCCGCCGGACGCCCCAGACCCGTCGCCACCACGGTGACCCGCACCACATCCGTCAGCTCCGGATCGATGACCGTGCCCACCACGACGGTTGCGTCCTCGGATGCGAATTGTTTCACGATGTTGCCGACTTCCTGGAACTCACCGATCGACAGGTCCATGCCGGCGGTGACGTTGACCAGGATGCCGTGGGCACCGGCGAGGTTGATGTCTTCGAGCAGCGGTGAGGACACGGCGGCTTCGGCGGCGGCGCGGGCCCGGCCCTCGCCGCTGGCAACACCTGAACCCATCATGGCCATGCCGGTCTCCGCCATCACGGTGCGCACATCCGCGAAATCGACGTTGATGAGGCCCGGACGCGTGATCAGCTCGGCGATGCCCTGCACAGCGCCCTGCAGCACCTGGTTGGCGGACTTGAAAGCATCCAGCAGCGTGGTCTGCGCACCCAGTACCGTCAGCAGCTTCTGGTTCGGGATGGTGATCAGCGAGTCGCAGTACTTGCCCAGTTCGGCGAGACCGTGCTCGGCCACCAGCGAGCGCTTGCCGCCCTCCATTTCAAACGGACGGGTCACCACCGCGACGGTGAGAATGCCCATCTCCTTGGCCACCTGCGCCACCACCGGCGCGGCGCCGGTGCCGGTGCCGCCACCCATGCCGGCGGTGATGAACAACATGTCGCAGCCGTCCACCAGTTCGACGATCCGATCGCGATCCTCCATCGCGGCCTGGCGCCCCACCTCCGGGTCGGCGCCGGCGCCCAGGCCCTTGGTAATATTGCAGCCGATCTGCAGTGCGGTCTTCACCTTTGAGTGCTTCAAGGCCTGCGCGTCGGTATTGACGCACATGAAGTCAACACCGTCGATACCCGTGGTAACCATGTGCGCAACGGCGTTACCGCCGCCGCCCCCGACGCCAATTACCTTGATTACGGCACTCTGGCTGTATGCATCCATCAGTTCAAACATTGCTGGCTCCTTGATCCCCGTAGCGGTCTTTGCGAAATGAAAAATCTAGAAATTGCCCTGAAACCAGGACTTCATGCGGTCAATGACGCTCTTGCCCCCGGGCCGTCGCCCGCGATTGGAAGCAGTGTTGTCACGGGCGTAGAGCAGCAGCCCCACCCCCGTTGAATAGATCGGGCTGCGCACGGCCTCGGCGAGGCCGGTCACGTGCTGCGGCAACCCCAGACGCACCGGCACGTGGAACACTTCCTCGGCCAGCTCGATGGTGCCTTCCATGCGCGCGCTGCCGCCGGTGAGCACGATGCCGGCCGCGATTGCCTCCTCGAAGCCGCTGCGGCGCAGCTCATCGCGCACCAGCCCGAACAGCTCCTCGTAGCGCGGCTCGACGATCTCGGCGAGCGTCTGGCGCGCCAGGCGCCGTGAGGGCCGCTCCCCGACGCTCGGCACCTCGATGCTTTCATCAGGATTGGCCAGCTGCGAGAGTGCGCAGGCATAGCGCACCTTGATGTCCTCGGCGTACTGCGTGGGCGTACGCATCGAGACCGCGATGTCATTGGTCACCTGATCCCCGGCGATTGGAATCACCGCCGTGTGACGGATGGCGCCCCCGGTGAACACCGCCAGGTCGGTGGTGCCGCCGCCGATGTCGACCAGGCATACGCCCAGTTCGCGCTCATCCTCGGTCAGGACCGCGAAGCTCGAGGCCAGCTGTTCGAGCACGATGTCGTCGACTTCCAGGCCGCAGCGCTGGATGCACTTTTCGATGTTCTGCGCCGCGCTCTCCGCCCCGGTGACGATGTGCACCTTGGCTTCCAGGCGCACGCCGGACATGCCGATGGGGTCGCGAATGCCCTCCTGGCCGTCGATCACATAGTCCTGCGGCAACACATGCAGGATCTTCTGGTCGGCCGGGATCGCCACGGCACGCGCCGCATCGATCACATGTTCCACATCGACGTGCGACACCTCGCGGTCGCGGATGGCGACGACGCCATGGGAATTGAGGCTGCGCACATGGCTGCCGGCGATACCCGCGTACACCGAATGGATCTGGCACCCGGCCATGAGTTCGGCCTCCTCCACGGCGCGCTGGATGGACTGCACCGTGGATTCGATGTTGACCACCACGCCTTTCTTCAGTCCGCGGGAGGGCTGCGAGCCCAGGCCGATCACCTCGATATTGCCGTCGGCGGTGACTTCGCCCACCAGTGCGACCACCTTCGAGGTGCCGATATCCAACCCGATGATCAAGCTGCGATCGGTACGTTTAGGCATTGCGGGCGTCGTCCTTGTTCTTGGCAGCGCCCGCGCCGGCACTGCGCCAGCCGATGGCGAAACCATTGGCGTAACGCATGTCGACATAGGCGATATCGGTGGCGCGCTGCGCCACGATCCTGGCCGCGGTCGCCACAAAAGTATTGAAGCGTTGCTCAAGCTGCTGGCGGCCAAGGCGTACGGTGACACCGTTATCCAGGTCCAGCTCCCAGGCGCCGCGCGCATCAAGGCGCAGCGCCGTAATGCGCATGCTCATCTCCAGCAGCCGGTCGCGCATCGCAAAGTAGCGCTGCACGACGCTGACCTGGGTGCCATCCGGCCCCGACAGCCGCGGCAGCTCCAACAGAATGTGGGTGGCGTCGTGGGCGAAGAGATCGCCACGGGTATTGAGCAGCCCGTTGTCACCCCAACGCGCCACCGCCACCTGCTCACCGATGGTCACGGCAAGCCCGCGCGGCCAGTTGCGCTGGACGCTGACCGTGTCCACCCAGGGCAGCAGCCCCACCGCGGCGCGCACCCGGCCCAGGTCCACGCTCACCAGACCCTTGCCGGCCACGCTTTCCTTGACGGCGCGCTCCACGTCCAGGGGCGCCACCCGCTCGAAGCGGCCGGCCACCGACACCGAGGTGATGGGCTGATTCAGGGCCCAGATGATCAACAGCAGCGCGGCGGCGAGCCCGCCCAGTGCCGCCGACCAGCGGCCCAGTGCCGCCCAGGGAATCCCCGGCAGTGACCAGCCCGCGGGCTTCTGCGCGCGGCGGCGACGGTTCTGGGGACGCAGGCTGAACATCTACGCCCCCCCTGCTGTGATGGGGACGCGCGTGAAGCTGGATTCGAGGATCCGCCACGCCAGCTCATCGAAGCTGATGCCGGCGGCCTTCGCCGCCATGGGTACCAGGCTGTGGTCGGTCATACCCGGCACGGTATTGATCTCCAGCAGCTGCGGACGGCCGGTGCTGTCCATCATGAAATCCGCGCGCCCCCAGCCTTCGGCCCCGACCGCGGCGAAGGCCGCCAGTCCCAGCTGCGCCAGGTGCTCCTCGGCCGGCTTTGACAGGCCCGAGGGGCAGAAATACTGCGTGTCATTGCGCAGGTACTTCGCCTCGTAGTCATAAAAGGTCGTCGCCGGCTTGATGCGGATCGAGGGCAGCGCCTCGCCATTGAGTATGGACACGGTGTATTCGGCGCCGCTGATCCAGCTCTCCGCCAGCACGCTGTGATCCACGGCGGCTGCCACCCGGTACGCGGCGGCGAAGTCCTGGGCGCGCTCCACCTTGGTCATGCCGACGCTTGAACCCTGGGTCGCGGGTTTGACGATCAGCGGCAGCTTCAGGCGCGCCAGCGCCGCCTCCAGATCCTGCTCACCGGTCAGTTCCACATAGTCGCTGGTGGCAATGCCGGCCGCCTGCGCCAGGCGTTTGGTGCGCAGCTTGTCCATGCCGATCGCCGAACCCATCACGCCACTGCCGGTATAAGGAATACCCAGGCATTCCAGCGCACCCTGCAACGTTCCGTCTTCGCCTCCCGGGCCATGCAGGGCGATCCATACGCGTTGCGTGCCCATGCTCAGCAGTTGCTGCAGCGGCAGTTCGCGCGGATCAAACCCGAACGCCGCGACATCCCGGCGCAGCAGGGCCGCCAGAACCGCGGCACCGCTCTTCAGCGAGACTTCGCGCTCCGTGGAGGTGCCGCCGTAAACCACGGCGACCCGCCCGAACTCGTGCGGGTTGCGGGCGCTGCGGGCCAGCGTTGGGTCCACCTTGATGCGCATCAGAGCATCTCCCCGACGATGCGCACTTCGGGCTGCAGGGCGATGCCGTGGGTCGCCTGGACCCGCGCCTGCACCTGCAGCAGCAGCTGTTCAAGGTCACGGGCAGTGGCGGCACCATGATTGATGATGAAGTTGGCGTGCTTGAGCGACACCGACGCATCCCCGACCCGCAAGCCCTTGAGCCCGGCGCTGTCGATGAGTCTGGCGGCGTGATCGCCGGGCGGGTTCTTGAATACCGAACCGCAGCTCCATTCACCGATGGGCTGGGACTCACGGCGGCGCGCCAGCAGTTCACGCACCGCCGAATCATCGATGCCGGGGGAGTGGTTGAAGGTCATGCGCGCGGCCGCAAACCATTCATCAGGGTGGCTGGCGCTGACATGCCGGTAGCTGACCGAGTATTCCCCCGGCACCCGGGTGTGCTCAGCGCCGCGGCGGTCGAGGGTTTCCACGGCGACCACGCAGTTCCAGGTCTCAGCGCCGAAGGCACCGGCATTCATGGCCAGAGCCCCGCCCAGGGTACCGGGAATGCCGGCGAAGAACTCCGCGCCCGCCAGCTGCCACTGCACGCACTGGCGGGCAATGCGGGCGCAGGGCACTCCGGCCTCGCCATACACCGTGGTCTCATCGAGGCGTTCAAGGCGCACCAGGGCATCCTGCGTGGCCACGACCACCCCGCGGATGCCGCCGTCGCGCACCAGCAGGTTGCTGCCCAGTCCGAGGAAGTGAATGGGCGTGCCCTCCGGCACGGTGCCCAGAAACGCCCGCAGGTCGGCGCGATCGCGCGGCGCGAAGTACAGGTCCGCCGCGCCCCCGGCATGCCAGGAGGTATGCCGGCTCATGGGCTCGTTGCGGCGGACGCGGGCGAGAAAATGGTCGGCCACCTGCATCATGGCGACCCCGGCTGCGCCAGCAGCGCCGGCAGGCCATGGGAGACCGAATTGATGTTGCCGGCGCCCATGGTGACGACCACATCCCCGGCGCGGATCATGCCCTGCAGCGCCGCGCCCAAGGTCTCGACGTTCTCGACAAACACCGGTTCCACCTGGCCGCGCGAGCGTACGGCACGGCAGATGGCGCGCCCGTCGGCGCCGGCAATCGGCAATTCGCCGGCGGCATAGACTTCGGTCACCAGCAGTACATCCACCTGCGAGAGCACCCGGCCGAAGTCATCGATGAGGTCGCGGGTGCGCGTATAGCGATGCGGCTGAAACACCAGCACCAGGCGGCGATTCGGGTAGCCCTGCCGCAGGGCTTCCAGGGTTGCGGCGATTTCGGTGGGGTGATGCCCGTAGTCATCGACGATGGTCACCGAGCCGGCTCCCAGGGCCACCTCGCCCACGTACTGCAGACGCCGGTCGATGCCCTGGAACGCGGCCAACGCATGCGCGATGGCCGCATCCTCTATGCCCAGTTCGGTCGCGACCGCGATGGCTGCCAGCGCATTGCTGACGTTGTGGGTGCCCGGCAGATTCAAGGTGACGGTCAGGGGTGCGCCGGCACCGGCGCGCGCCGCCGTCCCGGAGCGCACCACGTCGAACTGGGTCTGCAGGCCATTGCGCCGCACGTTCACGGCGCGCACATCGGCGTTCGCCGCCAGGCCGTAGGTCATGATGGGGCGGCCCACGCGCGGCATGACGCTCGTGAGCGTCGCATCATCAAGACACAGAATGGCCAGACCGTAGAACGGCAGGTTGTGCAGAAAATCCACGAAGCTCGATTTGAGGCGCTCGAAATCACCGTCGTGGGTACCGAGGTGATCGTTGTCGATGTTGGTTACGATAGCGATGAGCGGCTGCAGGTGCGTGAAACTTGCGTCACTTTCATCGGCCTCGGCCACCAGGTAGCGCCCCGAGCCCAGGCGCGCATTGCTGTCGGCGCTCTTGAGGCGCCCGCCGATCACAAAAGTGGGATCCGCGCCCCCTTCGGCCAGAATGCTGGCGACCAGGCTGGTGGTCGTGGTCTTGCCATGCGTGCCCGCCACCGCGATCGAATAGCGGAAGCGCATCAGTTCACCGAGCATCTCGGCACGCTGCACGACCGGAATGCGCAGGCCGAGCGCCGCCATGACCTCCGGGTTCTGCGCCGAGACCGCGCTGGAGACCACCACCACATCCGCGCCCGCGACATTGCGATCCGAATGACCGATGGCGACGGTCGCGCCCAGTTGCGCCAGGCGCCGCGTGGCGGCGTTGGGTTTCAGGTCCGAACCCTGCACGCGATAGCCAAGGTTGATCAGCACCTCGGCAATGCCGCTCATGCCGCTGCCGCCGATACCGACCAGGTGGATGGTATGGATGCGGCGCATGCGATCGGCGCGATCCAGGATCATGCCGGCACTTCCGTGTAGCGCATGCAAGCCTGCGCCAGATCCTGGGCGGCGCGCGGTTGCGCCAGCTCCCGCGCCCTGATGGCCATCTCCAGCAGCGGCACCCGATCGGTGCACAGTTTTTTCAACGCTTCCGCCAGGCGCTGTGGGGTAAGGTCCCGATCCGCAATCAGCAGCGCCGCGCCATGATCCACCAGATAGGCCGCGTTGACGGTCTGGTGATCGTCCACGGCCGCCGGAAAGGGCACCAGAATCGACGCCACGCCGACGGCGGCGAGCTCGCACACCGTCAAGGCGCCGGAGCGGCAGATCACCAGGTCCGCCCAGCTGTAAGCCTCGGCCATGTCCTCGATGAAGGCCGTCACCTCGGCGCGCACACCGCTGTGGGCGTAGTTCTGCAGCGCGGCCTCCTGCCAGCGCGCCCCGGCCTGGTGGCGCACGTTGAAGTGCTGCCCGGTATCCAGCTGCGCCAGCGCCAGCGGCACCACGGTGTTCAGACGCACCGCGCCCTGACTGCCGCCGAACACCAGGATATTGATGGCGCCGTGACGGCCCGAGAAGCGGATCTGCGGGGTCGCGGCGGCGGCGATGTCCTCGCGCACCGGATTGCCGATGGTCTGAGCGCGCACGGCGCGACTGAAACTGTCGGGAAACGCCTCCAGGACCTCATCGGCGATGTGCGACAGGCAGCGGTTGGTGAACCCCGCTACCGCATTCTGCTCATGGATGATGAGCGGCCGGCGCGTGAGCCAGGCGGCGACGCCTCCCGGTCCGGTGACGAAACCGCCCAGGCCCACCACCGCCAGCGGGCGATGCCGGCGCATGACCCGCAGCGCCTGCCACAGCGCCAGGAACAGCCGAAAGGGTGCCGCCAGCAGTGTCATCCAGCCCTTGCCGCGCAGGCCGCCCACGGACAGCCACTCGATGGGTATCTGCTCGGCGGGAATCACTCGCGCCTCCAGTCCCTTGCGCGTGCCCAGCCATACCACCGGTTGGGAGCGCCGGCGCAGCAGCCGCGCCAGCGCCAATGCCGGATAGACATGTCCGCCGGTGCCGCCCGCCATGATCAGGACCGGTCGGGTGTTCATGGCTCCTCCCGCAGGCGCGCCGCGCCGCTGCGTGAGGGTTGAGTGGTCTCGTGATACACCCGCAGCACCACGGCCGCCCACACCAGCGCCACCACCAGGCTTGACCCGCCATAGCTCATCAGCGGCAGCGTCAATCCCTTGGTCGGCAGCACCCCCATGTTCACACCGATGTTGATCAGCGCCTGCACACCGATCCACACGCCAAAGCCCGCGGCCAGATAGGCACCGAACTGCAGACCCGCCTCATGCGCCAGGCGCGCGATGTACAGGCTGCGCCAGGTAACGGCCAGGAACAGCCCCACGGTCAGCAGCACCCCGGCCAGGCCCAGCTCCTCGGCGAGCACTGCGAAAATGAAATCACTGTGCGCCTCGGGCAGATAGAACAGCTTCTGCACGCTCTCGCCCAATCCCACGCCGAACAGCTGCCCGCGGCCGATGGCGATCAGTGATTGCACCAGCTGGAAGCCGGAGTGGAACGGATCATCGAAGGGGTGCAGGAAGGCGGTAATGCGCGCCCGGCGATAGCCGGAGACCTCGGCCAGCACGATGAAGAGTGTGGCGGCGCCCAACACCAGCAGCGTCATCCACCGCAGCCGGCCGCCGGCCAGGAACAGCATGATGAAGCCGGTGGCGAACAGCACCGTCGCGGCACCCATGTCCGGCTCGGCCAGCAGCAAAGCACCCGCCAGCAGCAGCACGCCCAAGGGCCGCAGCAGGCCGGCCAGCGTGCCGCGCAGCTCCTCTTCCTTGCGCACCGCGTAGCTGGCCACGTAGATCAGTATCAGCAGTCTTGCCAGCTCGGACACCTGGAAGGCGAACCCGCCCAGCTGCAACCAGCGCCGGCTGCCGTGACTGCGATGACCGATGCCCGGGACCGCGACGATCAGCAGCAGGCCCAGGCCGATGAACAGCAGCGGCACGGACAGCCGCTCCAGCTGATCGGTGCGCAGGCAGAACACCATGGCGCCGGCGCCGACTCCGACCAGCACAAACAGCAGCTGCTTCTCCAGGTAGGCGAAGCTATTGGCCGCGGACTCCTGGCTCGCCACCGAGATCGAGGCTGAAGTGACCATGATCAGGCCGATCAGGACTATCGCCGCCAGCAGCGCCACCAGTACCGGGTCGATCCGCACACCGCCCTTGCGGTGGCCGGACTGGGCAAAGGCCATTGCAGCGATGGCGTTCATGCGGCGAGTTCCCGGACCGCGCTGCTGAAGACCTCGCCGCGATGGGCGTAGTTGCGGAACATGTCCAGGCTCGCGCAGGCGGGCGACAGCAGTACGGTGTCACCGGGCCGGGCCGCCTTCGCGGCCGCGCGCACTGCCTCGGGCATGCTGGCGCTGCGCACGATGGCGCAGACATCGCGCAGCACCTGCTCGATGGCGGCCGCGTCGCGACCGATCAACACCACGCACCGGACCTTGCCGCGAAACGCCTCGCGCAATGGCGTGAAGTCCTGCGACTTGCCGTCGCCGCCGGCGATCACGATCAAGGGACCGGCGAAGCCGGCCACGGCGGCGAGGGTGGCCCCGACATTGGTGCCCTTGGAATCATCGACGAAGTTGACGCCGCCAATCTCGGCAACCCATTGCGAGCGATGCGGCAGTCCCTCGAAGCGGGTGAGTTCATCGAGCATCACCGGCAGCGGCAGACCGATGGCCTCGCCCAGCGCCAGCGCCGCCAGGGCGTTCGCGGCATTGTGCAAGCCGGTGAGCCGCATGCTCTCCACCGCGATCAGGGGCTCGCCGCGACGCATCAGCCAGGGCTTGCCCGCTTCGCGCACCGCCACCGTGTAGTCCGCCCCGGGAGCATCCTGCAGCGAGAAGCCCACCACGCGCGCGGCCTTGTGCGGCATGGCCGCCACCAACGGATCATCCAGATTGATCACCGCGGTGTCGCAGCGCGCAAAGATGCGGGCCTTGGCGGCCGCGTACTCGGCGAGGGAGGCGTAGCGGTCCAGGTGGTCCGGCGTGACATTCAGCACGGTCGCGGCACGCAGGTCCAGCGAGGCGGTGGCCTCCAGCTGATAACTCGACAGTTCCAGCACATACAGTTCGGTGGGCTGCGCATCCGCCTGCGCGGCCAGCAGCAGATCCAGCGCCGGCTCGCCCAGGTTGCCACCGACGCGCACGCGCACGCCTGCGCTCTCGGCCATGCGGCCCAGCAGCGTGGTGACGGTGCTCTTGCCGTTGGTGCCGGTAATGCCCACGACCGGCGCGTCCGCAGCCACCGCAAACAGCTCGATGTCCCCGGCAATGGTGATGCCGCGACGCCGCGCCTCGACGAAGAATGGATCCGACAGCGGCACCCCGGGGGAGGCCACGACGCATACCGCATCATCGAGCAGGCTGATGTCCAGGCCACCGAAGCGCACCGTGAGATCGGGTGCCAGTTTTCTCAAGGCGTCCCGCCCGGGCGGATCCTCGCGGCTGTCGGTGACATGCACGCGCCAGCCGTGACGCAGCAGATAACGGGCGCAGGACAGCCCCGTGACCCCCAGGCCGACGATCACCGCGACAGCAAGCCTGTTGCGTGTCTCGTTCATCGCACCTTCAGCGTCGCAAGACCCAGCAGCACCAGCAGCAGGGACAGGATCCAGAAGCGCACGATCACCTTCGGTTCGGCCCAGCCCTTGAGCTCGAAGTGATGATGGATGGGGGCCATGCGGAAAATCCGCTTGCCGGTCAATTTGAACGAGGCGACCTGCAGGATCACCGAGGCGGTTTCCACCACAAAGATACCGCCCATGACCAGGGCCACGACTTCCTGGCGCACGATGACCGCGACGACCCCCAGGGCCCCGCCAATCGCCAGCGCCCCCACATCGCCCATGAAGACCTGTGCCGGATAGGTGTTGAACCACAAAAAACCCAGTCCCGCGCCGCTCAGCGCCGCGCAGAACACCAGCAGCTCCCCGGCGCGCGGCACCGCGGGAATCGCCAGGTACTCGGCGAACTTGGCATTGCCGCTGGCGTAGGCGAACACGCCCAGCGCCGCGCTGACCATCACCGCCGGCATGATGGCGAGGCCGTCGAGGCCGTCGGTGAGATTCACGGCATTGCTCATGCCGACGATCATCAGATAGCCCAGGGTGATGAACGACACGGCCGACAGGGGCTCGGCGAAGCGCTTGACGAAGGGCAGGAACAGCGTCGTTTCGGCCGGTGATTGCGCCGTGTAGTAAAGCACCGCCGCCGCGCACAGGCCCACCACGGTCTGCCAGAAATACTTCCAGCGCGGGATCAGGCCGCGGGAGTTGCGCACCACCAGCTTCAGATAATCGTCGTAGAAGCCGATCAGCCCGAACGCGAAGGTGACACCCAGCACCGTCCACACGAATCGGTCGCGCACATTGGCCCACATCAAGGTGCCGAAAAACACCGCCACCAGGATCAGCGCGCCACCCATGGTGGGAGTGCCGGCCTTCGGCAGATGCGACTTCGGACCGTCATCGCGCACCACCTGGCCGATCTGGTACTGGGACAGGCGTGCAATCATCGACGGCCCGATCAGCAAGCAGAACACCAGCGAGGTCATGCATGCCAGGATCGCCCGCAGCGTCAGGTACGAGAACACATTGAAGCCGGAGTACAGGGCGGTCAGATGCTGTGTGAGCAGGTACAGCACGCTCAGACTCCCTGGGTCCCAGGAGTCGCCGGCGTGGCCGCCAGCGCCGCCACGACGTGTTCCAGGCGGTTGAAGCGCGACCCCTTCACCAGCATGCGTACCGCGCCAGCCTCAGATCCGATGCTCGACAGCTCGGCGTTGAGGCCGGCAGCCAGGCTGCTGGTGTCGGTGAACCAGCTGGCCCCGGCGCCAAAGGTCTCCACGGCCAGCTGTGCCAGCTTGCCGGTGGCGAACAGGCGCTCGATTCCGGCAGCCTTGGCGCTCAGGCCGACCTGGCGATGAGTCTCGGTCGCATACTCGCCGAGTTCACCCATGTCGGCGAACACCAGCCAGCGTTGGCCATCCAGCTGCGCCAGCACCTGGATTGCGGCCTGCACCGAACTGGGATTGGCATTGTAGGAATCGTCAATGATCCAGGCGCCGCTGGGCGCCTGTTTGAACTGCAAGCGCCCCGGCACCGCACGCGCGGCGGCGAGGCCGCGCGCAATCTCGGCCAGGCCCAGGCCGGCGGCACTGGCCGCGGCCGCAGCGCCCAGGGCATTGATCAGGTTGTGGCGACCTGCAAGGTGCAGTTCCACCGGCACGCTGCCCTGCGGTGCATGCAGCGTGAAGCGGGTCACGAAGCCCGTGGCGTCGATGGTCGTGCGCGGCGCGCCGGCGCTGAACTGCGCGCCGGGCTCAAGTCCAAAGGTCAGGACCCGCGCCGGCGTCATGCTCTTCCACAGCAGCGCGAACGGATCATCATGGTTGATGATGGCGGTGGCATCGGCCCTAAGACCGGCGACCATCTCACCCTCGGCACGGGCGACGCCCTCGAGGCTGCCGAATCCCTCCAGGTGCTCGGCGCCGGCATTGGTGATGATACCGATGGTCGGGCGACCGATGCGCACCAGCGCTTCGACCTCACCGGCGCGATCCGCGCCCATTTCCACCACCGCGAAGCGATGCTCGGCGCGGATCCGGAACAGCGTCAGGGGCACGCCGATGTGATTGTTGAGATTGCCGCGGGTGCTCAGGCAGGGACCGGCTTGCGACAGGATGCTGGAAATCAGCTCCTTGACCGTGGTCTTGCCATTGCTGCCAGCCACGCCGATCACGGGAATGGAGAAGCTCTCGCGCCAGGCCCGGGCGCTGCGAGCAAGTGCCGCCAGGGTGTCAGCGACCAGGATCTGGCTGCCGGCATTGTCCCGGGGGGAGCGCACCACGGCGCCGGCCGCGCCGCGCGCCACCGCGGCGGCGACGTAGTCCTCACCGTTGAAGCGCGGACCGGACAAGGCGACGAACAGCTCACCGCAGTTTATGGTGCGCGAGTCGGTCGACACGCCGCTGAAGGGGGCATCCGGTCCCACCAGGCGGCCACCGCAGCTGTGTGCAAAATCCGTGAGGGTGGCGTTCATGAGCCGGCCGCCAGCACGCTGCGTGCCACCTGCTCATCACTGAACACGCGGCGGTCGGTGCCGTAGATCTGGTAGTTCTCGTGACCCTTGCCCGCGATCAGCACCAGATCGCCGGGCGCCGCACCGCGAATGGCTTCACGAATCGCCGTGGCCCGATCATGTTCGACGTGCACGGTCTCGGTGCTGCCGATGATGCCGGCAAGAATGTCGCGCACGATGGCCGCGGGGTCCTCGGTGCGCGGATTGTCATCGGTCACGGTAATGACATCGGCGCGGCTCGCGGCGATGCGCCCCATGAGGGGGCGCTTGAGTGCATCCCGGTCCCCGCCACAGCCGAACACCAGGTGCAAGCGGCCGCGGCAGTGGGTCCGCGCCGCCGCCAGCGCCTTGTCGAGTGCATCCGGGGTGTGGGCATAGTCGACGATGACCGTGGGCTGCGCGCCCGGCGCGGGCGCCGTGACGCGCTGCATGCGTCCGGGAGCGGCGACACAGCGCGCAAGTGCCGCGATTGCGCTGGGCAGCGGTACCTGCGCCGCCAGCAGCACCGCCAGCGTCGTCAGGACATTGTCGACATTGAAGTCACCGAGCAGCGACACGCTCAGCTGCGCCGCGCCCCAGGAGGTGGCCAGCCTCAGCTCCAGCCCCTCATTGTGGGCATTGACCTGGGTGGCGAGCACATGCGCCTGCTCGTGGGGGTCAGTGCCGCGGGCCGTCACGACCAGGCGTCCGGGAGCGCCAGGCGCCGCGGCCAGTTCCCGCCCGAAGCCGTCGTCGATGTTGATCACGCGGGCGGTCAGCGTCGGCCACGCGAACAGGCGTGCCTTGGCCTCGCCATAGGCCTGCATCGTGCCGTGATAGTCCAGATGATCCTGGGTCAGATTGGTGAATGCCGCCGCGGCAAAGCGCACGGCATCCACGCGTCCCTGGTCCAGGGCATGCGAGGAGACCTCCATCGCCACCGCCGCAGCACCCGAGGCGCGCAGGCTCGCCAGCTGCCGATGTACGCTCACCACATCAGACGTGGTGTGCGCAACTGGCTGCAGCGCACCGGTGGTGCCGTACCCCAGGGTGCCGATGTAGGCGGCGGGCCGGCCACACAGTGACAGGGCCTGCGCGATCAGCCACGCGCAGGTGGTCTTGCCATTGGTGCCCGTGACCCCCACGACGTGCATGGCCTGGGAGGGCTGGCCGAAAAAACGGTCGGCGATGAGGCCCAGGTGCGCGCGCAGATTCGGCACTGCGACCACGATCTGCTCCTCGTCCTGGCCGGCGCGCTGACGGATCCTCTGCAGCAGTCGCGCCGCCGCTTCCAGCGCCCGCGGCTCACCGTCGTGCGGGGTCTCGTAGACCACGGCGCGCGCACCGCGCTCGGAGGCCTGTGCCGCGAACTCGATGCCGTGCCGGCCGTTGCCGCGCGCCTGGCCGCGACAGGCCAGAAACAGCGCCCCGGGCGTGACCTCGCGGCTGTCCAGCGTCAGATCGCTGACCGCCACATCCGCCGGCGCCTCGACGATGCCGCTGAGCAATTGCCGCAGGTTGCGCGCCGCGCCCCCGGGCACCGTACCGCTACCGTGCATCATCGGCGCGCCACCGTGTGGGTGCCCGGATGCGGATGCGCCGGCAGCGGTGCGGGCGCCTCATCGGCCGGCACCCCCGGTGTGGTATCGGGCGCCACGCCCAGCAGCCGCAGTGCCGGCCCCATGACCGCCGAGAACACCGGGGCGGCGACGTCACCGCCGCGATGCAGGCCTGCACTCGGGGTATCGATCACGACCACGGCGGCCAGGCGCGGATCGGAGGCCGGCGCCACACCGGCGAACACCGACATGAACAGACTCTTCGAGTAGCCCCCATCCGTGGCCTTCTCCGCGGTGCCGGTCTTGCCCGCAACACGATAGCCATAGATGGCGGCCTTGGTGCCCGTGCCCTCCGCGGCGACCACGGTTTCGAGCATCGCCACCAGCTCCCGGCAGGTATGCTCGGTGAGCACGCGTTCGCCCTCCGGCGCGGTGGTCACCGGCAGGAATGACACCGGGCGCCTGACGCCCATGGCCCCGAAGGTGGCATAGCCCTGCGCCAGCTGCAGCGGCGTCACCGACAGGCCATAGCCATGGGACATGGTGGCGATGCCGATCGGACGCCAGTGTGCGTAGTTGCTGAGCACGCCGGCTGATTCACCGGGAAAGCCGCTGGCCGTCACCTGACCCAGACCCAACTGCGAAAGCGTGGTCCAGATCAGTTCCGGCGGCAGCGATAGCGCCAGATGGATCATGCCGACATTGGAACTCTTGGCGAGGATGGTCGCGATGTCGATGCGTCCGAGCGGATGCTCGTCGGGGAAGATCGTCGCGCCGACTTTGATCTCGCCCGGCGCGGTGTCGATGATGCTGTGATCATCGTAGCGACCCGACTGGATGGCGGCGGCGACGAAGAAGGGCTTGATGGTGGAACCGGCCTCCAGGATGTCCGTCACCGCGCGGTTGCGGTAGTCGGCCGGATCGGCCTGCTCACGGTCATTGGGATTGAAGCCCGGCTGATTGACCATGGCCAGGATTTCCCCGGTCTTCACATCCAGCACGACCATGGTCCCGGCTTTGGCGTTCTGATCACGCACCGCGGCCTTGAGCTCACGGTAGGCGAGATACTGCAGGCGCAGATCAATCGACAGGCGCAGATCATGGCCGGGGCTGACCTCGCGGATGCTGTCCACATTCTGGACCACCCGCTGGAAGCCATCCTGTATGACACGCTTGGCGCCATCGGTGCCGGCCAGCCAGTGGTCGAAGGCCAGTTCCAGACCTTCCTGCCCGGCATCATCAACGTTGGTGAAGCCGAGCATCTGGCCGGTGACTTCGCCCGAGGGGTAGTAGCGGCGGTATTCGCGCTTCAGGTACACGCCGCTGATCCCCAGGTCGCGGATCTTCTCGGCCTCCACGGGCGGCAGATGCCGGGCCACGTACAGGAACTGGCGGTCCTCGTTGCTGGTGATGCGCTGGGCCAGTTCCTGCCGGTCCAGCTTCAGGGCCTTCGCCAGGCGCGGGATCTGCTCCGGAACCGGGGCCAGCTCCTGAGGATTCACCCACACCGAGTCCACCGGGGTACTGATCGCCAGCGGTTCCCCGTTGCGGTCGGTGATCATGCCGCGGTGTGCGGTGATGGTGGCCACGCGCGAGAAGCGCTCATTGCCCTCCGAGGTGTAGAAGTCGTGGCGGTACAGCTGCAGGTGCGCCGCCTGGGCGAGCAGGCCCGCACCCGCCGCCAGCAGCAGTGCGAGTATCAGCCACGCCCGCCAGCGAAACGAGCCTGCCGTCCGGTCACGTGGATTCCTGGCTCTCATGGGGCGACGATCTTGATCTCCTGCGCCGGCGGCGTGGCCATGTGCAGGCGATTGGTGGCCACGTTCTCGACAAAGGCATGCTGGGACCAGGCGCTTTGTTCAAGCTGCAACTGACCCCATTCGATGTCCAGATTGTCCCGCTGCTCCGACAGCTGCTGCAGCTGCATGAACATCTCGCGGGTGCGATGCTTGCACCACACGGCCCCGGCCGCCGAGCCCAGTGCCGCCAGCCACAGCAACGGCACCACCACGGCGTAGACCAGCGTGCGCGATACCTTCATGACAGCTTCTCGGCAACCCGCAGCAGCGCGCTGCGGGCACGCGGATTGCGCGCCAGTTCGGTTGCGCCGGGGCGTAGCTTGCGTCCCACCAGTTTCATGCGCGGCTGGGCCGACGGCGGAATCACCGGCAGATGCGCCAGGGCCGGGTCGATGCTGGAATGATGCGCCATGAACTGCTTGACGGCGCGGTCCTCCAGGGAGTGGAAGCTGATGACGGCCAGACGCCCGGCGGGTGCCAGCACTTCGAAGGCGCCCTCGAGTCCGGCCTTGAGTTCCCCGAGCTCATCGTTGATGAACATGCGCAGCGCCTGAAAAGTGCGCGTTGCCGGGTTCTTGCCCGGTTCGCGGGTGCGTACCGCGCGGGCGACGATTTCGGCGAGCTGCGCGGTGCGGGTGAGCGGTGCGCGCGCGCGCGCCGTGACGATGGCCTGCGCCACGCGGCGCGCAAAGCGCTCCTCGCCCAGGCTCGCGATCACCTCGCGCATCTCGTCGATGCCCGCCCTGGCGAGCCATGCAGCAACCGGCTCACCACGTGTCGGGTCCATGCGCATATCGAGCGGACCGTCGGCCCGGAAGCTGAATCCGCGCTCGGGTTCATCAAGCTGCGGGGACGATACGCCAAGGTCAAAGAGCACTCCGCCGCATGGGCGTCCCTGCGCATGCGCCGGCACGAGAGTCGCAAGGGCCGAAAACGGCGCGTGCTGGAGCGTGAGGCGCAAGTCGCCGGCGAAGCGCTGGCGGCCCGCCGCGATGGCCTGCGGATCGCGATCGAGCGCGAGCACGCGGCCTTCTCCACCCAAGGTCTCGAGAATGCGTGCCGTGTGGCCGCCGCGCCCGAACGTTGCATCGACATAGTACCCACCCGCCCTGAGAGCCAATGCCGCATGCACTTCATCGACGAGCACCGCAGCGTGCTCGTCCATGAGTGCAGTCACTTTTGTTCTGGCGGGTCACGACGCACACCCGCCGACAGCTTCACTTCATTCAATCCCGCCGCCGGCACCGCCGAGCGCAGTTCCGGTTTCATGGAGGCCAGCGCCGCCTGTTTCAGGGCGCTGGCATCCCACAATTCAAGGTGGTTTCCCTGACCCAGCAGCATGGCGTCACGCTGCAGCCCGGTGAATTCGCGCAGTTCCCCGGGAATCAGCACGCGCCCATGGCTGTCGATGTCCAGATCGGCGGCAAAGCCGACCATCAGGCGCTGTAGCCAGCGCGTTTCAGAATCGAGGTTGGGCAGATTCAGGAGCGAGTCCTGAAGCCGCTGCCACTCGCTCAGGGGGTAGACCAGTACGCACTGATCACGATCGATGGTGGCCACCACTTTGCGCTCGCCGGCCTGTGCCAGGGCGTCGCGCACGTCTACGGGCAGGACCATTCGCCCCTTCACATCGAGAGTGACCTTTGCTGCACCGCGGAACACGAGACCCCCGGGGCGGGAAGCCCACTCCCACCCACATTTCCCCACCTGGAGGCACTATAGGAATCTGCGGTCCAATATGTCAATTGAATGAGCGGAAAAATTTGTCGTTGTCACAACGACTTATGGTCAAATCGGGCCGCCCGCCCGGCGCCCTCGGCAGCAGTCTTCTTATCTATCAGAAGCTTGCTGCCGAAAGCTTATACAGTAGGTCACAATTGGGACCCCTGTATGGGCCCCTGGAAACCAAGAAGTCGGCCTGTAAGCCGGGTTCTGTCGAGGGCAATCATTCCTCTGTGGACCCCCGTCGCCGAGGGCCTCTAGCGGCCTACCCGGAAGCGCGCACGAATCGACGCTGCTTCCAGTCTTGCGACCGAAGCTGCTTCCCTATTTGGCCTTGCTCCACGTGGGGTTTACCTAGCCGTCGAGTGTTGCCACCGACGCGGTGCGCTCTTACCGCACCGTTTCACCCTTACCGGCCATAACCCGTTGCCGGGCAATGACTTAGGCGGTCTGTTCTCTGTTGCACTTTCCGTGGGCTCACGCCCCCCAGGCGTTACCTGGCACGTCATTCGCGGGAGCCCGGACTTTCCTCCACGCCCCAACCGATGAGACGCAGCGATTGCCCGGCCGACTTCAGCGGCCACCATACGGGCTTGTCGGCCGCGCCTCAAGCGCCTCACTCCGGGTCCTGACCGCCGCGCAGCTGCAGCGCCAGTTCGTAGGCCTCCGCGCGTCGGCCCCCGGCCAACTGCGCGGCCACCGCCGCAGCCTTGCCGGGCGGCAATTCGCGCACCAGCAGTTCCAGCGCGCGGCGCATCAGGCTCATGTCGGCGCCGGTATGCAGCGGCGGCGCACCCTGCACGACCAGTGTGATCTCGCCCCGCTGCAGATTCGGATCCTGCTGCGCAAGCTGGCGCAGTTGCTCGAGCGTGCCGCGGTACACCGACTCATGAAGCTTGGTGAGCTCGCGCGCGATGACCGCCGGGCGCTCCGCTCCCAATATGGTTGACAAGTCAACGAGGCTCTCGGCGATGCGGTGCGGCGCCTCGAAGAACACCATGGTGCGCGCCTCGGTGGCAAGCGCGCCGAGGCGCGCGCGGCGTTCGCGGCCGGCCGCCGGCAGGAATCCCTCGAAACAGAACCGGTCCACCGGCAGCGCCGCGAGCGCCAGGGCAGCGGTGATTGCCGAAGGTCCGGGCACCACGCTCACCGCAACGCCTTGCGCGACCGCGGCGCGCAGCAGCTCGAATCCCGGATCGCTGAGCAGCGGCGTGCCGGCATCGCTGACCAGCACCACCCGCGCACCCTGCGCCAGCTTTGCGAGCAGCTCCGGCAGCCGCTGCGTCTCATTGTGCGCATGCAGGGACAACAGTGGCTTGGCGATGCCCAGATGCTGCAGCAGACCCAGGGTGCGGCGCGTGTCCTCGGCTGCGATCAGGTCCGCGCCCGCCAGCGCCTCGCGCACGCGCTCGCTCAGATCTCCCATGTTTCCGATGGGAGTGGCGACGATGTCAAGCCGGCCGGGTTGATTGCCCACTATAATCCCCTGTATTGCCCCATCCTGCCGTCGAAAGGCAACGCACAGCAACCCATGCCCGAATTCCGACGCTCCCTGCATCTGCACATCGCAACTCTGGCGGCGCTGCTGGGCCTGCAATTGGCCAGCTGCGCTGATGTCCAATCCGAGCCGGACCAGTCCCCGCCGGGCGTTCTGACGCCCAGCCCCGGCAACCGTCAGAGCGCACCGGCCGCGCCGCCTGGATCGGGCCCGCGCCAGGGTGCGCCGCAGATGCCCCTGACCGGCGGTCCGCAGATCGCGTTGCTGCTGCCGCTTTCCGGGCGCCAGGGCGCGGCGGCGCTGCAGGTCCGCGATGGTTTCCTGACCGCCTACTATTCGCTGCCGGCCACGCAGCGCCCGGACCTGCGCGTCTATGACACCGGCCAGATGAGCATTGCCGCGGCGCTCAATCAGGCGACCACGGATGGCGCGGGTTTCATCGTCGGGCCGCTGACCCGCGAGGAAGCCGCAGCCGCCGCGCTCTACAGCGGCCCGCGGCCGCCCATGTTGATTCTCAACGCCCTCAACGGCCCGGCGCCGGCCGGCAATGCGCTGTACCAGTTCGCGCTCTCACCCGAGGAGGAGGCGCGGCAGGTCGCCCGCCGGGTGGTGGCCGACGGCAACCGCGCCGGGGTTGCGCTGGTGCCCGATGGTGAATGGGGACGGCGGGTGCTGGCGGCGTTTGCCCAGGAATTGAACGCCGCGGGCGGCCAGCTGCTGGATAGCGCCACCTACGATGCCGACAGCACCGACTATGCCGCGGCCATCAGCCAGGTACTGCGCACCAATGAGAGCGAGGCGCGCGCCAAGCGCCTGGAGTCGGTGCTGGGCACCCGCCTCACCACGCAGTGGCGGCGCCGGGGCGATGTGACCTTCATCTTCTCTCCCGGGCAGGCACAGGCCGAACGGCTGCTGCGCCCGCAGCTTAAGTTCTATTTTGCCGGGGACGTACCCACCTACGCCACGGCCGATGCCTTTGAACCGAACTCCAGTTCCAACCAGGATCTGGATGGACTGTTTTTTCCCGATGCGCCCTGGCTGCTGGGCGGCGCGCTCGTCGACAGCGTTCGCGATGCCACCAATGCGGCCTGGCCTACCGGCAGTCCACGGCGCAGTATCCTCTTCGCCTTTGGCTTCGATGCCGAGCGCATGGCAACCGCGCTGCGCTCGATTCCCCCGCAAAGCAGCGCCACCAGTCTCGCCGTGGATGGGCTTACCGGACACCTCAGCGTCGCCGCCGACGGCCATGTGCTGCGGGACCTGATGTGGGCGCAGATACGCAATGGTGAGCCGCGGCTGCTGAACTGAATCTCCACAACCCAAGCCCAGGTGCTTGGCGCGCGGGCCCGGCCGCCTCGAGCAACGACGCATCATCCGCGCGGGCGAGCCAGCTGCGCAGACAGGTCGCGACTATGCGGCGCTGCCGGTGCGATTCGACGTGCTGATCGTCGGGGATCTTAAGACCCGGGCCCCCGCGGCTGAACCGGCTGCGGCCCGCCTGCGCGGCTTGAGCTACTTGACGACTTTGAGCTGCGGGCGCGGTCGGCCCTCTTCGGTGGCCGGTGGCTTCGGCGGTGAAGGCGGCTGCGGCCCCAGGTCAGCCTCGGAGAACACCATGCCCTCCCCGGTCTCGCGTGCATAGATGCCGAGGATGGCGCCGATGGGCGCCTTGACATGGTGAACCGTGCCGGCGAAGCGCGTATCCAGTTCCAGCCATTCGTTGCCGATGGTCAGCCGCTCGGTCGCATCGTAGCTGATGTTGAGAACGATCTTGCCGTCCTTCACGAAGGCGCGCGGCACTTCCACGGCATGCCGATCGACATCGATGATGACGTGAGGCGTCTGGGCGCCGTCGGTCATCCATTGATGCATGGCGCGCAGCAGGTACGGCCGCTTGGCAGGCAGGGACGTGTCGCTCACGGCACGCGCATTTCCTGTTCCGTGTCCGACAGGCTGTCGCGAAACGCCGGCCGGGAAAACACATGGTTGGCGTACTTGAGGATCGGCGCCGAGCTCAACTCGACCTCATAGTACGGCAGCCGCCACAGCACCGGAGCGATGGTCGCGTCCACCATCGAAAACTCGTCCGACAGAAAGTAGGGCCGCATCTTGAACAGCTCCTCGCTTTGCACGATGGTGTCGCGCAGCGTCTTGCGGTTCTTCAGCGAGAGCTTGCGATCCGGCTCGGCTTCGATCTGGTATACCAGCGGATACCAGTCGCGCTCGACGCGGTGCAGGGCCAGCCGGAACTGCGCCCGTGCCACCGGATCAACCGGCATCAATGGCGGATGCGGAAAGCGCTCATCCAGGTACTCCATGATGACCCGCGAGTCATACAGCACCAGATCACGGTCCACCAGGGTCGGCAGACTGTGATAGGGATTCAGGTCGAGCAGATCCTCGGGAAGACGGCCCGGCTCGACACTGATGATGTCGATGCCGATGCCCTTCTCTGCCAGCACAATACGGGTCCGATGGCTCCACAGATCATTGGGAGCTGAAAACAAGGTCATGATGGACCGTCGGCTCGACAAAGGGCTTACTCCGTATCCCCATGTCCCGGGGTGACCGTCAGTGGACGTTCTTCCAGTACTCGCGCTTGAGCAGATACGTGAGCGCCGTGAAGGCCAACAGGAACAATACCACCTTGACGCCCAGGGAGCGGCGCTGAACCTGTGCCGGTTCGCCTACATAATCCAGGAAATTAACCAGATCGCGCACCGTGGCCAGGTATTCCTCATGCGACTGGCTGCCCGGGGCAACCTGCACGAAATGATCGAACACCCCGTTCTTGAACACCGCCACCTTGACGCCTTCCAGGGTGGACAGCACATGGGGCATGGCGACGCTGGCAAGCTGAAGGTTGTTCGCGCCCGTGGTGCGCGACGGATCCGAGTAGAACGTGGTCAGGAACCGGAACAGATAGTCGGGGCCGCGCTCGCGTGCCATCAGCGACAGATCCGGGGGCACCTTGCCGAACCAGTTCTGCGCGTCCGCCGCCGGCATGGGCGAGGTCACATAGTCGCTGGGCTTGGCACCGGCCGGCACGACGTATTTCGCAAGCTGATCCGGCGGGATCACCAGATCATCTCCCATCCGTGAGTAGCGCATGTACTTCAGGGAGTGACAGCCCCGACAGTAGCCGGCGAAATCACGCAGCCCGCGCACCAGAGATGCCGTATCGGATACGGAGTTGCCCGCCGTCCAGGATTCCCAGTCGCCGCCGAAACCCTTCAGCCGCTCCGCTTCTTCGCGCTTCTTCTTGTCCTCCTGCAGCTGCTGGGTCGCCTTGGCGCCCAGCGCCATGGCGGCCTGAACGCTGTTGGGTGATGAGGCGGCGGGCGCCGAGGCATCCTCGGCGAGCGCCGCCGCCGCGCCCATCAGGCAGACCGCAAATCCGAGGCTCAGCAGGCCCTGTTTCGCGCAATTCACTCTAAGCATGGGCCGCAAACCTCACGCGATCGGGTACTGGCTTGACCCGTTCCAGCCGGGTATAGATCGGCATCAGTATGAAGAAGACAAAGTAGCCGCCGGTGGCCAGGCGTCCCAGGATCACCATGTTCGGGGTCGGCTCCTGCAGGCCCAGATACATCAGCGACAGGAACGACACCGTGAACAGCGCCAGGAACGCCTTGGACAGCGGTCCCTTGTAGCGTATCGATTTGACCGGCGAGCGATCCAGCCACGGCAGCAGCACGAAACACAGCAGCGACAGGGCCATCAGCAGCGCGCCCAGGCGCTGATCCGGCACCGCCCGCAAAATGGCGTAGTAGGGCGTGAAGTACCACGAGGGCGTAATCGGGTCCGGCGTGGAGAAAATGTTCGCCGGCTCGAAGTTCGCGTGTTCGAGGAAATATCCCCCCAGAGTCGGAGCGAAGAACACCACGACCGCGAAAATCACCAGGAAGACCGAAATCCCGAACGTATCCTTCACCGAGTAGTACGGATGGAACGGAATGCCATCCACGGGGTGCCCATCAGGGCCGAGCTTGGCCTTGATTTCGATGCCGTCCGGATTGTTCGATCCGGTGCGGCGCAGCGCCACCAGGTGCAGCACCACCAGCAGCAGCAGCGCCAGCGGCACGGCCACCACATGCAGGGCAAAGAAGCGGTTGAGCGTGGCATCGGCGATGCCGTAATCGCCGCGGATCCATTCCACCAGCGTCGGCCCGATCACCGGGATGGTGCCGAAGATGTTCACGATCACGTTGGCCGCCCAGTAGGACATGTTGCCCCAGGGCAGTACATAGCCCATGAACGCCTCGGCCATCAGCGCCAGGTACACCAGCATGCCGAACAGCCACAGCAGTTCACGCGGCGCACGGTATGACCCGTACATGATCGCGCGGTACATGTGCAGGTACACCACGAGGAAGAATGCCGAGGCCCCGGTGGAGTGCAGGTAGCGGATCAGCCACCCGTAGTCGACCTCGCGCATGATGAATTCGACCGAGTCGAACGCGGTAGCCTCGCCGGGCTTGTAGAACATCGTCAGGAAGATGCCGGTCAGAAGCTGCATCACCAGCACGACCATGGCGATGAAGCCAAAGAAGTACCAGATGTTGAAGTTCTTCGGCGCGTAGTAACCGGTGGCCTGAGTCTCGATGAACTCCTTGACCGGCAAACGCTTGTACAACCAAGCCTTGAGACCCTTGCTCTGGCTTGTGCTTCCGGGCCCGCCAGAATCCGCGGGTTTAACGGCTACCACCATCAGGCCGCTCCTTATTTTCGACTCGCAAGAACCAGGCCGCCGTCCCGGAACATTAACGGTCACCGGTCCGCGAAATTCATGGTGCGGGCCCAGGTTTCCGTTGCTCAGGGGGGCGGCGCATTATACACACAACAAAGTCCCGCCTTCGGTCACGTCCGCGGGACTTTTGTTGCGGACTTTTCTGTAAATCAAGAGGCGGGAATGAGCCGGATCGGTCGGGTCTTCATGTTCATTGCGGCATCGGTCGTCAGCGGTCTGGCCCTGGCCTTCATTATCATTGCCTGGCGGCCCCAGCTGGTGGGGGCGCCGCCGACCCCCCCGCCCGCTACCGTGCAAAACACCGCACCGGCTGCGGATGCACGCCAGGACTCGCGCGTGCCGCCAGGGGCCAGCAGCGCTTCGGGGACAGCCCCGACGGAGGGCGCGCCCCCCGCGATCCTGTTCCCCGGCCACGACGCCTGGTCCTATGCGGACGCGGTCCAGCGCGCCGCACCGGCGGTGGTCAATATCTATACCTCCCGCACCGTGACCGAGCGCGTGCAACCCAGCGGATTCGGGGCCTTCTTCGGTGATCTGGCGCCCCTGTACCGCAATCGCACCGAACGCAGCCTGGGATCAGGCGTCATCGTGGATTCGGATGGGCATATCGTCACCAACAACCACGTGATCGAAGACGCAGACCAGGTGCGGGTGCAGCTGGCTGACCACCGTGTGGCCGTGGCAAAGGTCGTCGGCAGGGATCCGGATTCGGATCTGGCCTTGTTGAAGGTCAGTCTGGATCACCTGCCGGTCATGCCGCTGGGCCATTCCGACAAGCTTCAGGTAGGGGACGTCGTCCTCGCCATCGGCGATCCTCTGGGGCTGTCGCAGACGGTCACGCATGGCATCGTCAGCGCCACCGGGCGCGGCCAGCTGGGCCTGGCCACATTCGAAAATTTCATCCAAACCGACGCCGCCATCAATCTGGGTAATTCCGGGGGCGCGCTGATCAATACCCGCGGTGAACTGGTGGGGATCAACACCGCCATCGTGGCCAAGACCAGCGGCGTTGAAGGCATCGGCTTTGCCATTCCGGTGAATATGGTGCGCGGGGTGATCCACGAGCTCGTCACCCGCGGCAAGGTGGTGCGCGGCTGGATCGGCATCGTTCCGGAGGATTTCTCCAACGAGCAGGCCAGTCTTTTCGGCCTGGTGCATGGGGGCGTGGTGCTATGGAATCTGTATCCGGACAGTCCGGGCGTGGCGGGCGGCCTGCTGCGCGGTGACATCATCACCGCATTCGACGGCACTGAGGTCAAGAGCTCGCAGGACATTCTGGCGCGGATCGCCAGCACCCAGCCCGGCACCCGGATCAAGCTGGTCGGCCTGCGCGGCCACGCGACCTTCGAGGCCACCGTCACCGTCCGCCAACGGCCCAAGGATCTTTGACATGGACGCCAGCGTGAATCTGCACCGCTTCGCCAATCGCGCGCAGCTGCAATCGGCCATCGAGGCCCGTCTGCAGCAGGTCCTGACCGACGCCGCAGGCGACCCACCCGTGGTCATGCTGTCAGGCGGCAGCACGCCCATACCCGCCTACTTGAACCTTGCGACCCGGGCATTGCGGCCGGCGCCGCAGCTGACCGTGCTGTTCTCCGATGACCGCTACGTGCCCTCGGACTCGGACCAGAGCAACTATCATCAGAGCCGAGCGCTGTTCGACGCCTTGGGATTGGGTGCCGAGCAGGTGCTGCGGGTCCGCAGCGAATTGCCGCTGCCCGAGGCCACCGCCGACAGCCAGCGCCGGCTCGCGCAGCTGTTGGCAGGCGAGCGCCGCATCAGCCTCGGA
>Ga0210385_10000202_pt1 | contig 54599 bp, 55 predicted proteins | sample IncBWH26OmetaG_FD_160107 | JGI IMG/M metagenome (GOLD analysis project Ga0210385, IMG submission 160107) | Forest soil microbial communities from Barre Woods Harvard Forest LTER site, Petersham, Massachusetts, United States - Inc-BW-H-26-O ... | reverse complement strand
TCCCAGCCAATCCGCATAAGGCTTCATCGACTCGACGTGATCGAACACAATCTTGATCGCACCCGTAATCGGAATCGCCAGCACCAGCCCCACCGCGCCCCAGACTGCGCCCCAAAACAGCAACGCAATCGTCACCGCTAGCGGGTTGATCCTCAACCGGCTCCCCAGCAGCTTCGGATACAGAACATTCAGCGCCAGCAGATGCAAAGCGACTACGCACACCACCACGATGACCAGGTCTCCCGCCTCTAGCTGTCCAATACCCACCATGATCGGCGGCACCATCGCGAGCACGATGCCCAGGTACGGAACCAGGCTCAGAAAACCGCTCAGAAACCCGATAAAGTAGAAAAACGGAACATGCAACAACCCGAAAATCGCCACGCTCACGGCCGAAATCAGCAGACCGATCAGCAGGTTTCCCACAATAAAGCTTTGCAGCATCTTCCCAATCAGCCCCAGCGTCACGAATGCGGTATTGCGATGATGCAAAGGAAACAGCATCACCGTGGCCGAACGCGCGTGATTGTGCCAGGTCAGCAAAAAGTAGGCTAGAAACGGAACGAACGACGCCGCCAGCACGATGTCAGTCACGGTTCCCGCTCCGTGAGTCAGCGCCTCCGACCAGGTCTGCACTTCCCGCACCGGAACTACATTCGTGTCCTCGGGCGTAGTGACCACCTCGCCCGTCTTCTCCAGTTTTTCCGCCTGTTGCTGGTAGGGTTGCAGAATAGAGCGGATCTTCTGCGAATATTTTGGAACGTTATCGGCGAAAATCATGGCCTGGTTATACGACGCGAGAGTGACGCCATAAATCAATCCCAGCAAAACCAACATGCTGATCAGCGCCGCGGTGGCTCTCGGAAGACGAAAGTACTCCAGCGCCTGCACCACCGGAGAAAGCATAAAGCTCAGCAAAATGGCGAAGAACAACACTGCCAGCAACGATTCGCCGTAATAAGCGAACATGATCACCAGGCCCACGCCCAACAGTGTCAGTGACCAGTGGTGCCCGCTTTGTGCTTCCGTCGTCTCCATAACGCCCCTTGCGACTGGCCAACAATTCTGCCTGAGTGCGGCCGGAATTGCATCCTCGGAATTGCTGGAAATTGGATTGCCGCGAAATTTTCCCTCCGCCATCTACAATTGCCCAATGGACGCACTCGCAGTCCCCGCCCGCCGCCGCGTTCTCGCGCTCGACGTCGGGTCCAAACGAATCGGAGTCGCCGTCACCGATCCCCTCGGCATCACCGCTCAGGGGCTCGAAACCATCCAGCGCCAGAACAAGCGCCGCGACCTGGAGGCGTTAGGCGAACTGCTGGCAAAGTACGATGTCAGGGAAATCGTCGTCGGCCTGCCGCTGCGGCTGAGCGGTGCCGAAGGAACCCAATCCGAGAAGATGCGCCGTTTCGCCGACGACCTTCACGCCCACTTCGGCGTCACCGTCCACCTCTGGGACGAGCGCTGGACCTCCACCGAAGCCAACCGTCTGCTACGTGAAACCGATTTGTCGATCAAGAAACGCGGCCAAGCCGTTGACCGCATGGCCGCCATCCTGATTCTTCAGTCCTGGATGGAAGCCCACCCCACGCATTAGCGCAATGGGATTTCCCCGCGCGCAAAAGAGTTTCCTGCGCGCTCCGCGCTAAGAATTGGTTTTATTTAGGAAAGGCACGGCCGCGGTTACGACGCCAGTTCAGAAATTTCCGGAAATCGCAGATTACACTTCGTCAGCGCCTTGGTAAGCGCCTCTTCAATCAAACTCTCCTGGCAGTTGCGCGAGATGGCAATCTCGCTGACCAGCAAATACCGCGCTCGCTCCAGCATCTTTTTCTCGCGGAACGACAATGACTTGCCCTGTCCCAACACCAGCAGGCTTTTCAGCACCGCGGCGACATCGGTGAGCGACCCGGTCCGCATGCGGTCCGAGTTCTCTTTAAACCGGTCTTTCCAGTCGGCCGCGTTCGTGCATTCGCCAGACGACAGATAATTCACGATCTTTTCGATCTCGCCGTTTCGCACCACCGGACGCATCCCGACGCTATCCACATTCGCAAAAGGTACCGTCACCTTCGCATTGCTGGCGGCAATTTTCAGCATGTAGAACTTCTCGACCGTCGTCCCCATCGTCCGGCTGCTGATCTGCTCGATGATTCCAACGCCGTGGTTGGGGTAGACGACCTTGTCGCCAATGTGGAAAACGCCGTTTGCACTCATGGAAGGGCCCTCACCCGAGGGAAGAGAACTACTCGACTTAGTCTAGCCGACCGCCGCTACTCTGGCAATCACGAAGCGCAGCCGTCCCCCAATCCTCAATGGCCCGAATCTAAGTTATTGCAGCTTAGTAGGTTGCCCCGCAAGCGCCGGCCAGCCGAATCCTCGGCGAAGCCCTATTCCCCTCCGCCGAGGGTTATAATGCCCAGAGCAACTACCGGAAATCCGATGACGGAAGAGATCAAAAAGAAGCTCCGCGACGAGCTCAACACGCTCGAGCACGAACTCGCCTTCGACATCCCCAGGGAGCTCAAGAAGGCCGTCGCTCTCGGCGACCTCAGCGAAAATGCCGAGTATCACACCGCCAAGCAGCGCCAGGAGTATCTGAAAGCCCGCGTCCGCCAACTCGGTCAGCGTCTCGCCGACTTGTCTCTGGTTAACATGAACAATATCCCCAAAGACAAAGTCGGCCTCGGTTCCACCGTGACGGTTTTCGATACCACCAAGAATGAAGAGATGCATTACGAGTTGGTGGCCAGCGAACAGTCCGACGTCGCCGCTGGCAAAATCTCCACTACCTCGCCCATCGGCCGCGCCCTGCTGAACAAGAAAGTCGGAGACACTGCCACCGTCGTCACTCCGGGCGGCAGCCGCGAGATGGAAATCCTCAAGCTCTCCACTATGCACGATCTCGCCGAAGCCAAACTCGATGCGGAACGGGGAAAATAGAAGCAATGCGTCAAAAGGCGACAAACTGCAAACTCACGACGAACGCTAGGACGAACCTCAGGACCCGCGCCCTATGACCTGGACCAGCGCCGTCGGCCGCGCCTGCGGCCTTCTCCTCGATTCCATCGTCCGCTTGCTCGCTCTCACCCGCATCAATCCCAACATCCTCACCTTGATGGGATTGGTGGTCAACAGCTATGCCGCGTTTTTGTTCGGTTACGCCAGTGGCGACAACCAGCGCCGCATGTTTTTCTACGCCGGACTGGTCATCATCGGGTCGGGATTCTTTGATCTGGTCGATGGCCGTGTCGCCCGCGCCTCGAACCAGGTCACCCGCTTCGGCGGATTTTTCGATTCCATTGTCGACCGCTACAGCGATGCCTCCCTCTTTTTAGGATTGCTGGTTTTTTATGGCAGGGGTAACCGATTTTTTTACGTTGTGCTGGCCGCGCTGGCCATGGTCAGTGCCATCATGGTGAGCTACGCTCGCGCTCGCGCCGAATCTCTCATTCCACAGTGCAAGGTCGGTTTCATGGAACGCCCCGAGCGCCTGGTTCTGCTCATCATCGGCGCACTCTTTAACGTCATGGCGCCCGTGCTCTGGGTCATCGCTGTCCTTTCCACCATCACCGTATTCCACCGTGTCCTCTACACCTGGCAGCGCACCAATAAAATGGATACTCCCGCCCGCGCCGCATAACTCTATACTGAACGACGGCCGTCCTCGTCCCTCCCTGCATCTGTTGATATGCTTGTCGTTTGCGTCGGGAGGCATGCTTAATGAGCTGGTCACGCGCGCATTGGATTGTGGGATTGCTGACGCTGCTCATGTTCCCCCTCACCGGTCAATACATGCGCCATATAGCCGGCGTTCCTCATCTGGACGCCGTCCCTCGGCTGATCTTCCGTTCTCGCCATCTCCTGCTTCTGGTTGCCGGCGTCGCCAATATCGCTTTGTCCAACAGTCAGCCCTTTCACCGCGCTCAACGTGTAGCCTCAATCCTGATTATGATTTCGCCGCCCTTATTGATCGCAGCCTTCTTTATCGATCCTGGACGAGGACTGCACAGCAGCACGGTTTTTCGCCTCGCTATGTATAGCCTGTGGATAGCCGGCGTTATCCTGGCCATCGTCAACCGTCCCCGCCAACAAAGCGACGTCCGACCAGATGCTAGACTAGACGCCGGAATTTCCCGCGGAGTCTGAATTTGCCTACCAATCCTGTTCTCGTCGTGCACGGCGGTGCCTGGGATATCCCCGACGATATGGTCGAAGCGCACCTCGCCGGTGTTCGCAATGCCGCCGCCGCCGGATGGCGCGCTCTTGAACGCGGCGGCTCAGCCCTCGACGCCGTCGAAGAAGCTATCGTCATCATGGAAAATGACGAAACCTTCGACGCCGGCCGTGGCAGCTTTCTAAATCGTGACGGCAAAGTCCAACTCGATGCTTTCATCATGGATGGCTCAACCCTCCGCGGAGGCGGCGTTGGCTGCGTCGAGCGCTTGCGCAATCCGGTTCGTGCCGCCCGCAAGATTCTGAGCGACAGCCCACACGTCTATTTCGTCGCTGAAGGCGCTGAGCGTTTCGCTGCCGAACATGGCATCGCTCTCTGCCGCAATGAAGATCTCGTGATCCCGCGCGAGGTCGCCCGCCTGCGCCAATATCAAGCCCAGGCCTCAGCCGATGGCAACAGTGATGGCGACGGCAACGATCTCTTCGCACCCGCGCACGACATGCTTTCTCACGATACCGTCGGAGCCGTCGCCCTCGACCGCAACGGCAACATCGCCGCTTCTACTTCCACCGGCGGCACGCTTAACAAAGCCCCCGGACGACTCGGTGACTCGTCTCTCATCGGCTGCGGTTGCTACGCCGACAATCAGAGCGCTGCCGCCTCCACCACTGGATGGGGCGAGCCCATTATGAAGCTGGTACTTGCCAAGTGGGCCGCCGATCGCGTGGCCTCCGGAAGCTTGCCCGAGTGGGTGGCAAAAGAAGCGATGAACTATCTCAAGCAGCGCCTCAACGGCCACGGCGGAATCATCCTTCTCGATGCCCAGGGCCGTTGCGGAATCGCCCACAACACGCCGCGCATGGCTTGGGCGATCCGCAGTACTCAAAAACAAGAAGCTGGAATTCAGCGCAACAGCTAAACGCGCCCGACTGCCCAACGCTCAAATGCCCCAAAGCTGACTGCCCAAGGTTGGACTGTCAAATTTGGACTACGGCACCAGAAGTTCGGTCAGCCGATGGGTCAGCGCCAGCGTTGCGCCGTAGTGACAGGAAATTCCCACGATCAGAATCGCCATCGCAGAAAGCGCCCACGGCCAGACGCGTGCATAGTGACAACCACCCCGCCACGCGAGCAGGCGCTCAACCCGCAAGCTGATCGACGCCGAATTGGTCGATGACGAGCGACTAATCAACCCACTCGCCAGTGCCGGCTCGGCCCACTGCGACGGCAATGAAGATCGCGAAAGCTTGATCAACGCTGCCGCTAGATCCAGCGCCTCCTGACGACTTGCCACCGCTGCATCGTCCGCCGCTAATTCGGCCGAATCCCGCCACGCACTCTCCAACTTGCTCATTCCAGGAAACGGAGTCGCGCTGATCAAAAGTTTCTTCAGGTTGTCCGACGATCGCTTGTGCCCCAGCTCATGCCGGATTGCCACTTGCAACTCGTCGTGGCTTAGAACCACAGCCGCCATGTCTGAGACCATCACTCTTGGTCTTCCTATGCCCACCAGAATCAGCGCCGGCGCGCCATTCGCGGCGCTCAACGCCGGATGTCCCAAGTCGCCGTGACTGCCCGCCGTCTCCACCAGCCACTGCCTCACCGCCCGCGTCGTTCTTATCTGAGCGCCAAGAACACGTACTAAGCCCGCGCCCAAAATGAGCAGTGCACATCCGGCGAGGACGAAGGTTGCGGCATCTTCATCGAGTACCGCTCTCTCCATCAACCAGAACGACGGGAAAGCGAAAAACACGGTCACCATGCTCGACACCGCGAAAGCGAAAATCCTCATCCCAAAAAGGAGCTCGGGCGAGCCAGCAGTATGCTCTCGGCGCATCCGGCTCACTGCCCACCACGCCAGCGCAACCGCCACCGACAATGTGCAGTAAACCACCGCGAAAAATGCCAGCGAAACAACAACTCCTCGCGCCGCAAACATCATTCCCGCTCCCCCTTCTTCAGTCGCAATTCTGCGCGCTCGCGTTCCACCAAGGTTTGTAACTTCTCCAACAGCTTCTCGTCATGCGCTCCCACTGCCTCCACAAAATACGAAAGATGAAGCGCAGCGTATTCGGATTCCAGCAGGTACCGGATACCTTTTGCCGCCGCTCGTCGCTCCAATTCCTCCGGGCTGTACCGCGCCGAGTAACGGAACGCTTTCCCTTCCAACACGCGCTCAAAAAGGCCTTTGCGAAACAGCCGGTCCATCGTCGTCATGATTGTGTTGTAGCTCTGCCAGATCTTTCCATCTTCCAGCACCTCACGGACGGTGGCCGTACCCCGCGCCCACACCGCGTGGTGGACTTGCCGCTCCAGCGGGCCGAGACGGGCAGCGGGAACCTCTTCGAAGGGTGATTGACGCGGAACCATTCTTGATCGACAAAACGGCTCGTATCGATTACCACGAAACTCTACGATCTAAGGCGTCATGCGTCAACCAGAGCTGCGCCAGTTTCATCGCCTCTCAATAACCCGAGATTTCGCCCTGCACACGTCTTACCGTCGGTAGTTGTTTTTTCTCGCAATGTTCCCACTGGAGTGACGTAACATTGTGCATCCAAAAGCTATTTTTGTGGTGTTTCTAGCAGAACCTGTCTTACGTAAGATCGAAGACCGCCATGGTCTAGGTTTGAAAGAGAGCACGTTTATGAATCTAGATGGGTGTCCTCCCGCTCCACTTTTCAGCGCCATGCTTAGAAGCATTCTGCTCTCGTCCTCGAGGTTTCGAGTGGTCAATCCTCTGCCAATCGGCAGCATATTGGTTATTTTGGTGTTAGTGTCCCTGTCGCCGGCACAGGTGGACCGCGCGGCTTTGAATGGCACGGTCACCGACCCCTCCGGACGCCTTCTGCCGCAGACACACGTCGCTGCCGTCAACAATGCCACGGGTCTGCGACGCGAAACCACGTCTTCGGGCAGCGGAACCTACGACATTCCCGAGCTGCCCGTGGGTGTCTATACGATCACGTTCGAACACGAAGGCTTCAAAGCGGTCACCTTTGTTGATGTCGAGGAGGTCATTGGCCGCACGCGAACGCTCGATGCGACTCTGCAAGTTTCCGGTCGCGCCGAACACGTGTCCGCGAGTTCGGCGCTGATAGACCGCAACAGTATCGCGGTGACTGGTTTGATCGAGAAAGAGCAGGCGGACGAATTGCCGCTGAACGGCCGCGACTGGTCGCAGTTGACGGCATTCATCCCCGGCGCCATCGACACCGGTGGCAGCAACCAGCGGTCAGTCCGGTTCGCCGGACGAGGTCTCGACGACAGCAACTTCACCTATGACGGCGTTGACGCCACCAACATCATCAATCAGACGCAACGTGCCTGGGTGCGGCTCGCCATTCCGCTGGACGCGATTTCGGAGTTCCGCGTCGATTCGCTGCTGGCATCCGCCGAGGAAGGCGCGACCGGTGGCGCTCAATTGGATGTCACCTCTCCCTCGGGCACAAACCGCTTCCACGGACGACTCTTCGAGTACTTACGCAACAATGTTTTTGACGCGCCCGAGCCCTCCTTCGCCTCCAACGGCGAAACCCAGCAGCCGCTTCGTCTGAACCAGTTCGGGGGATCGATTGGCGGCCCCATCAAGCGCGACAAAACGTTCTTCTTCCTCGCTGCGGAAGCTTACCGGCAAAACTGGGGCTATCCCGTGAGCGGCGACGTGCCGAGTCCGGCACTCATCGCCACAGTTTCGCCCTCATCGCCGATCTATCCGATCATCACCGCCTACCCGGGAGCAGGTCCAAACACAATTGAAACCCCCACCAGCGACCCCAACATCAACCTGCTGACCTGCTCCTGTACCCAGGTGGCCAACGAAAATTCGGCGATGCTGCGCCTCGACCAGCATTTCTCGGCAGCGACTACCGGGTTCATGCGATTCGATTACGACCGGTCAGTCGATACGCAGCCGCTTTCGGCTGCTGCCACGGACCTGGAGCAGCGAGTGTCCGCGCCCGTCAACGGCGAGCTTGAATTGCTGCACGTCTTTAGTCCCACGCTGGTGAATGAGGCCAAGTTTGGATTCAATCGCTCCAGTGACAACACTTACAACGCGGGCAAGAACGGCACCATCTATGAGATTGTGGTCGCTACGGGTCCCGGGCCCGGATTTATCACTCAAAACTACGATTACGACAGTGTCTACGTGGGCAACTCATTTTCCTGGCTCGATAATCTGACCTGGATTCATGGCCGGCATACGCTAAAGTTCGGAGCGGAAGTCCGCCGCATTCAACTAAACCAGAGCTACGGCGAACACGGAAAGATTACGTTTTCCACGATAGAGAACATGGCGGCGAACGTGGTGTCGAAAGCCAGCCTGACTGGTTCCCTGCCGGTCAATCACTTGCGCAAGAACGATTACTTCGGCTATGCACAGGACGAGTACAGATGGCTGCCCAACCTCACCCTCAACCTGGGTGTGCGCTACACCATCTTTGATCTCTTCCATGAGCAGAACGGTTTAGCCAACCCGTTCGATTTCGCCACTTGCGGGGCGCAGGGATTCTGCGGCGTGGGCGCCAGCTTCGGCCACCAGAATTATGGTGACGTCGATCCCCGCGTAGGCTTTGCCTGGTCGCCGCAGAAGAGCGGTCAGACGGTGATTCGAGGCGGATTCGGCATCTATCACGAAGACGGACAGTTGGACGATCAGAATCTGCCCGCCAAGAACGAGATTCCCTCCTATATGGTGAAAGGCGGTTCCTATCCAGTCGTTTTTACCGGCCCCGGAACGCTTTCGCCAAATGCCGAACAGCGCGACCGCAAGGATACCTATGTTGAGCAGTGGAGCTTCTCGGTGCAGCGGGAACTGCCTGCCAGCTTCGTAAGTTCGCTCTCGTACTTGGGAAGCCATGGCGTACATCTGCTGGAAACCAACATAGTGAACTTGATCGATCCGGCCACGGGAGATGTGCAATATCCCGCCTTTGCTCCCGCGATCCCCTGGCGCGGTTCCGTCGGCATGAGCACCTATAACGCTCTCTCGGCGGGATTGCGGCGCTCGTTCTCTCACGGCCTCCTGGTGGCGGCCAATTACACCTGGTCGCACGAGATCGACAACGGCTCCAACGGCAGCGGCGATGGCGACGAAATATCGCCGCAGAATCCGTTATGCCTGGCCTGTGAAACCGCCAGCGGTGCCTGGGACGCCCGCCACGTGTTCAATGCCAATGCGGTCTACCAGCTTCCCTTCGGAAGGAGTAAGCAGTTACTGAATAACGGCGGTATTGCAGGCGCTATCGCGGGCAACTGGGAACTGACAACCACCGCTTTGGCTCGCACGGGCTTCCCGATCAATGTGCTGATGCCGAGCAGTTACACCGCGCCGGATGGCGCCTCCGGCACACAGCGTCCCGATCTGGTTCCGGGCGTTTCTCTCACTCCGCCCGGAGGCAAAAGCATCGGGGAGTGGATCAATCCCGCAGCGTTTGCTTACCCGGCTGGGGATTTCGGCACCACGCCGCGCGACGTCGGCCGCGGGCCGGGTACCTGGCAAATGGATTTCGGTCTCGGTAAACGCATCCCGCTCACAGAGCGAGCGAGCCTTGAGTTTCGCTCCGAATTTTTCAACATTTTCAATCACCCGCAGTTAGGTTCGCCGCAGGCTACATGTGACGTTTCAGTCTCAAATCCTTCGGGCTGTCCGGCAGGATTCGGCAGCGTCATCACTACAGTGAACTTGAACACGGCCATCGTAAACCCGATAACCCCTGTGGGCTCGGGCACTCCGCGCGAGATTCAGTTCGCGCTGCGGCTTGCTTTCTGATTGTGCAGGCCGTTTAGCTTTTTCCCTTCTCACAAACGACCGGCCTTGCAATTCTCCGCCAGATTGAATCTCCAGGAAGTCGTACAGAAAAGAAAAAGGACAGCCCGGAGCCCCCCAAGGCCGTCCTGATAAACCCTCCCGGTTAGAAGGGCAACTGCTATCAACATAGCCCTCCCATGTTTCGCAAAGGTTGCAACTTCGTAAACATTTGATGAATTCGGCCACATCGTTCTCTACCCTGCTCCGAGACACATTGTTGTACGATATGGCTCCCGATGTTTGCTAAGGTTCCACGCTGATTTTCTAAAGCTGGTGTTCTAAAGAGGTAACGAGGTAGTGATGTCCCGCAACACAGACCAATCCCGCAAGCTACAGCAACGCGCTGAACAATTCATCCCCGGAGGCGTAAATTCCCCGGTGCGCGCCTTTCGCAGCGTCGGAAGCGACCCGCTCTACATCGTCCGCGGCCACGGCTCTCATATTTATGATGCGGATGGGAACGACTATATCGACTACATCGGTTCCTGGGGTCCGCTCATCCTCGGCCACGCTGCGCCCGTCGTAATCGATGCCATCATCGCCGCCGCGCGCAACGGCACCAGCTTCGGAGCCTCCACTCCCGCCGAAGCCGATCTAGCCGAGCTCGTCATCTCCGCTTTTCCGCACATGCAAAAAGTTCGCTTCGTGAGTTCGGGCACCGAGGCAACGATGTCGGCTATCCGCCTCGCTCGCGCCTATACCAAACGCAAATACATTGTGAAGTTTGAAGGCTGTTATCACGGCCACTCCGATGGATTGCTGGTGAAAGCCGGATCGGGCGTCGCCACCCTCGGCATTCCCGGCTCAGCCGGAGTTCCCGAAGAATTCACCCAGTTCACCCTCGCGCTTCCCTTCAACCACACGAATGCGATCGAGCAGGCTTTCGACAAATTCAAGCACCAGATCGCCTGTGTCATCGTCGAGCCCGTAGTCGGCAACATGGGATGCGTGCCTCCCGCGCCCGGATACCTCGAAGCTTTGCGCGCGATCACCGCACGCGACAACTCCTTGCTGATTTTCGACGAAGTCATGACCGGATTTCGCCTCGCCTTCGGCGGAGCCCAGGAACTCTACGGCATCAAGCCCGATCTCACCACCATGGGAAAAATCATCGGAGGAGGCCTGCCCGTCGGCGCCTACGGCGGCCCCAGCGAAATCATGGATCTGATCGCTCCGCTCGGTCCCGTCTACCAGGCGGGAACGCTCTCGGGCAATCCATTGGCAATGGCCGCCGGTTACGCCACGCTGAATTATTTGCGAGAACACAAAGACGTTTACGCGAAGCTCGACAAGCTCGCCGCCGAACTAGTCGCCGGAGTCGCCGCCGCAGCCAAAGACGCCGGCGTGACCATATCCCATAACCGCGTCGGCTCAATGTTTACCTGGTTCTTCACCAAAGGCCCCGTCACCGACTGGGCTTCCGCTGAAAAGTGCGACACCAATGCGTTCGGGAATTTTTTCCGCGCCATGATCGAGAACGGAATCTACCTACCCCCATCACAATTCGAAGCGGCATTTTTAAGCGCGACCCACACCGAACAAGATGTGCAACAGACCATCGCCGCAGCCAAGCAGGCGTTTGCGATGACTGCGGCGTAGAAAAAGACGGTAGCCGGAGAAGCCTGCATGCGTTCACTCGGTCAATGCAATACCTGGACCGGCGAACGCACCTTCATCCAACTGCCTAAAGCTGATCGCTGATTGCATGCATCTCCTCCACCGTCACAAACTCATACCCCTGATCGCGCAGCCTCGGAATCAAGCCCTCCGTAGCCGCAACCGTCCGCGTCCGCTCCGCGCCCATCCCACGATGACTGCCATCATGCAGTAGCACGACATCGCCGCCGCGAATCTGCCGCGCAACTTCGTTCTCGATCGCTTCCGCCGTCGGAGCTTTCCAATCCTCTCCGCTTACGTTCCACATCACCGTCTGCAGCCCAAGATCGCGCGCCACCCTGAGCGTTGCCGGCCGTCTTCCCCCAAACGGCGGACGAAACAAATTCGAATGTACGCCGATTGCATCCTGCAACGCCGACCGGCACTCCACCAGTTCCGCGCGCGTTTCTTCCGCCGTCTTAAAAATGAGCCGCGGGTGCGAGAACGTGTGATTGCCAATCACATGTCCGCCCTGCGCCACCGCGCGCGCGATCTCAGGTTGTTGCCGCACATAGCTGCCGATCATGAAGAACGTTGCCTTCACGCCATGCTTCGCCAGTACCTCAAGCAGCTTCAGCGTGTGCGGACCGTTCGGCCCATCGTCGAAAGTCAGCGCGATTTGCTTCGTCCCGCGTTGCCCCCCTGCGAATGTTCGCCCGTACCACTGTCCGGTCGGCGACATCGTCTGATAACCAGCCGCTGTCGCAGCAGCAGCGGCGGCGGCCGTGAGCCCAACCAGGGTGGGGAGCATCTACAAATTCTAAATGGTCGCCAGTCGCCAGGAGTCGGTCGTTGGCAGGCTTTCCAATACGAGCACTCCCCGCGAGCCACCAGCGAATCGCGAACGACCAGCGATGAACGACCACGATTTTCGATGTCTGTAATCCACAATTGCGCATCCGCCCGAAGCAATATATTCTGCTTCCCAGTTCTCCACCACATTCCATGGCTAAGCTTTTCGAGCTTCCCCGTTACATTGCGGTCGAAGGCCCCATACGCGTTGGGAAGAGCACATTGGCGCGGGTTCTAGGCGAGCGCCTCGCCGCCCAGCGCGTGGTCGAACCTGAGGACAATCCGTTCCTCAAGGCCTTCTACGAAGGCGAACCGGGCGCAGCCTTTCAAACCCAGCTGGCGTTTTTGATTCGCCGTTTCGAGCAGTTGCGCGCCCTCGATCTCGGCCCGCGTTCGAACCAAACCGTCGTTTCCGATTACATCTTTGAAAAAGACAAGCTCTTCGCCTGCCTCAATCTCAACGATCACGAACTCGACACCTATAATCGCTACTTCAATTATTTTCGCGACCAGGTCCCCACTCCCGACCTGGTCATCTATCTGCAAGCCACGCCGGAGGTATTGAAAAAGCGCCTCAAGAAAAAGAACGCGTCGAACGAGAAATCCATCAGTGAGGATTACCTGATGGAAGTGGTCAAAGCCTACGAACACTTTTTCTTCCACTACACGCAATCCGACCTGCTCATCGTCAACACCAATGAGATCGATTTCGTCGATCGCAACGAAGACCTGCAGGAATTGCTGAAAAAAGTCTCCGCCCCCATCAAAGGCACGCAATATTTTCTGCCCTTGGGCGGCGAAAATGCCGCCAGCGCATAACCCCACCTACCGCGAGCCTCCGCAAATACCTGAAAACACATGTACCTGAAACGCTCCCTCACTCCCTGGTAAAGGCCTATCGACCAGCGCCCCTTTGGGCGTTATAATTCGGTTGCGTCATCCAAACAGTTGTTTTAGGGATCACGCGCACAGGCTCTATCCGCCCGGTTTGCGGAGGGGCACTGGAGGACATCGTGAGTCTTACCCCGATCGGCGAACCTCGCCGCAAGATCACCACCGCTACTCTCCGCGAAAAAAAGATTCTTCATGAACCCATTACCTGCCTGACCACTTACGACTACGCCACCGCGCGCCTGGTCGATGAAGCCGGAATCGACATCGCCCTGGTCGGCGATTCGCTGGCCATGACCATGCTCGGCTACGAGAACACGCTCTCGGTCACCGTCGACGAAATGCTCCATCACGTCCGCGCGGTCAGGCGCGGCGTCAAGGACGCATTGCTGATCGCCGACATGCCCTACGGTTCGTACCACGCGACCTCAGAAGAAGCCATCCACAACGCCACCCGTTTCGTCAAAGAAGCCGGCGCCGAAGCCGTCAAAATGGAGGGCGGAGAAAAGCGCGTCGACGTGATTCGTAGCGTCATCAATGCCGAGATCCCCGTCGCCGGCCACATCGGCCTCACACCGCAATCGGTGAATGTGATGGGCGGCTACAAGGTCCAGGGCAAGACGCTGAATGCCATTGAGCAACTGATGCGCGATGCGGTTGCACTCGACCGCGCCGGCGTCTGCTGCATTGTGCTTGAAGGCATTCCGCGCGAAGTCGCGGCCATGATTACCGCCGAAGTTGAAACGCCCACCATCGGCATCGGCGCCGGCCCCGATTGCGACGGCCAGGTGCTTGTCTTCCACGATCTCGTCAACCTGACCTTCGCCCATCCCGCAAAATTTGTCCGCCGCTACGCTGACGCCGCCGCGCTCATCACGCAGTCCGTCCTTGCCTTCAAGGCCGATGTGCTCTTGCACCAGTTCCCCAGCGACGCCGAGAGCTACCACTTGCCCAAAGAAACACAGGCCGCACTCGAAACGGTACTCCACCGCAAACAGGCGATGCGGCGATAATATTGGTCGGAGAAACCAGTGCGAGATGCCGTGCCACTCACGTCCACTGCCCTTCTGCTCACCGGCACCGTGCTAGCCTGCGCGATGCTTGCCGGTTCCCTGCTCAGTTGTTCCCGGCCGCCCCAGCCTGCGCCTGAAGCTCAGGCGGAAACGCGACAGCCGACTGGCCTTGAGCAAATCCCCGCGCCCGACCCCACAAAATATCCTCCGTTCAGCAACATGGCCAGTTGGAAGAATCCCTACCTCGTCGTTCGTGAGGATGGTATCGGCTTCGTCGATCTTTCCAACCGCGAGGTTCACATTCTGACCGTGGAGCAAATTCCGGCGGAGTTGGCAGCCTTGCCTTCGAGCGCATGGCCCTATGGCCGCGTCGTGCTGGTTGCGCAAGCGGCGCCGAAGGACCCGCCCGAGCAAACAAAAACGGAACTGCGCAAGAATCGCGCTCTGCTGCTCGGCACTCTCAAAGAATTGGGCGTGCAATTTCAAGAGGCCCCCTGAATTCTTTTCTCTCGCCAGAAATATGATCGTCTGCACCACCATCCCCGACGTTCGCGCTGCCTGCCATAACGCACTCGCGCGCAGCTCACAACCCGGCCGCGCGGGTTTAGGTCTCGTACCAACCATGGGAGCTCTGCATGAAGGTCACCTCTCGCTGGTACGCGCAGCCAAAGAGCGCTGCCGCGTGGTTGCGGCATCCATCTTCGTGAACCCTACCCAGTTCGGCCCCACGGAGGATTTCTCAAAATATCCGCGCCTGTTCGAGCGCGACCGCCGCCTGCTTGAAAACGAAGGCGTCGACATTCTCTTCGCTCCGCCAGTCAATGAAATTTATCCCCACACAGCCGTCACCTGGGTAGTAGTCGAAGGCTTGAGCGACAAGCTTGATGGACGCTCGCGCCCCGGCCATTTTCGCGGCGTGACCACAATCGTCGCCAAGCTCTTCAACATCGTGGAGCCCGACGCCGCGTTTTTCGGTCAGAAAGATGCCGCGCAACTTGCCATCATCCAGCGCATGGTGCGAGACCTCAATTTTCCCGTAGAAATTGTCGCCTGTCCCATCGTGCGCGAGCCCGACGGCCTCGCCATGAGTTCGCGCAACGCCTATCTGAGCCCCGAAGAACGCAGTCGCGCGCTCGTTTTACGGCAATCGTTGCAGAAAGCGCGACAGCAATTTGAAAACGGCGAAAGGATTGCCGCAAAGTTAATCTCTGCCGCCAAAGAAGTTTTCGCCGCCGAGCCACAAGTCGTGCTCGACTATTTCGAGATCGTCCATCCCGGCACCCTCGATCCTGTCAAACAAATAACCGAAAAAACTTTGGTGGCCGTCGCTGCCCACGTCGGTTCTACGCGTCTGATCGACAACCTCGTGCTCGATCCGCACTCCGCTACAACGCCATGAATTAGCTCTCGCCCTCATCCGGAGCATGCGTCCCATCTCCGGTCAGCAAGCCCACACGGTCGACCCCTGCGATTCGGGCAACCGCAATCACATCGGCGACGTCCTGAAAATCAATTCCGCCGTCCGCTTCGACATACGCGATGCGCTCGACACGAATGGCAAAAATGTCGCGCAGCCGATCCCGCAACTGGTCCCATGGCACCGCTTCTTCATTCACCATCACCTGGGGATGCTCCGTCGGCAGCTTCGCCGAATGAATCTGAATCACAATCGTCCGCTGCGGCGGCGGGATTGAATGGTCATTCGGATTGGCCTGATGCGGGAGTTCAGCCTGCAAACCGGTTGGCCGCTGCTCAATCACCACTAACATGAAAACAATGATCAGAACGAGCAGCACGTCAATCAACGGCGTGACGTTCATTTTTGGGCCTGTCGAAAACGGACCGCCCCCTGCGCCTGCCGTGAACGCCATAAATTTTCCTCCCTTCGGCCGTTCGCCTGAACTGGAGGAGCACGCGCGTGTCCTGAATCACTTGGACACCTCGCGCGGAAGAAAGTTCCACCGCATCGCGCTAGATCATTACGCTAGACTGGCTCGGGCGAAGGCGGTAGCGGAGGAGTTTCAAACGGCGGCGGAGATTCGGTCAGCGGAGGCAACACCGGAGCCGGTGGCGCCGGATTCAGCAGGGCGTCAAGTTTTGGATAGCGCGAAGCGAAGAAGTAAATCGAAAACGCAGGGAAAAATATCGTGGCCGGCACATTCACTAACGCGACCAGATAAATCAGTATGGCCAGCAGTACGCTTCCAACGATGATGGCGAGGCTCACGGTTGAGACGTTCCACACCATGCCTGCCTTATAACCTGCAAACACACCGAGCAAGACCGGTGCCACGATGGCAATGATCGGAACCAGAATAAGGATGCCGAAGATAATCGCGGCCGCGATCGCGAGCACGAACTTCAACAGCAGATAAACGACATACTTGCCGGGCTCGAGCTTGATCATCGCCATTAACCTGCTCCAGCCGTCGGCGAAATCCACCTCTTCGAGCGCCATGATCGGCACCAGGAAATCCTTGGCCAGCAGTTGCACAACCACCGCCAGCAGCAGAAAGAGTAAGAACAACCCAATCAGCAGAATCACTCCAAGAACCGAACGCACAACGTGCTCCCCAGCGTTGTGGAACCATCCGAGTGCGGCTGCCAGCGCCAGCGGGCCGCCGATTACAACTCCCAGAACCAGCAATTCGAAGATTACGAACACCAGTTGCCAGACAAAATAGCGTCGGCCTGTGCGGTGCCAGCGCGACCAGCCCTCGCTGATCGAACAGTGTTTCTTGATGACCGAGTCGAAGAGGATGAACCGGAAAACGCTGCCGATGTAGAGGAACACAAAAAATAAAATAAAGGCCAGCACCATGGCAGCGATAAACACACCGGCCAGTTCAGCCATGCGAGAGGGATCGAGATGCGGAAAAGGCGTGGCAACGAATCCCTGACGGCGCTGTTGCGGGAACGGTAGATTGATGCCGTTGAAATGACAACTGGTGCTATGAAGCTCCGCGGCCAGAATCCCAACCAGCGCCAGACGAGACCACTGTCCAAAGCGAAATGGCCGGAACAATTGCTCCCGGGTATGTTGCAGGGCGGGTTGCACGCAATCAACGGCAGAAACCGGCACTCAGTATCCCTCGATCTTGCGTCACGAATCCGATCCCAGCACGCTAATGCGAATCCCGTGAAAACACAACAAAAACTTCTCGCAAAATATCTGCCATCCGACCGCAAGCCACCTTAGCTTAACCGCGGTAAGAAAGCGGAGGATCGGCTATCTGTCGGCCGCATCCTTCATACCACTCATCGAACTCGCGCAACGCCATCTCGCACTGCAGTCGATGACGCTCTTTCCGGTCGCGGATTTTCTTCTCCAGCGCAGGCAGCAGATCGAACGTTATATTCGCCGGTTGAAAATTCTTGCTCTCCGCCCGCGTTATGTAGTGCACGAGCGAGCCAAACGCCGTCGCTCGCGGAGGAGGAACCGCTTCCCCGCCGCCCACCAGCGTCGCCGCATTCATCCCCGCCATCAGCCCCGTCGCAATCGATTCCACGTAGCCCTCAACTCCGCAGATCTGTCCGGCGAATAACACCTGCGGATGCGCCTTCATTTGCAACGTCGGACCAACCAGCGTAGGAGCATTGATATACGTGTTGCGATGGATCTGACCGAAGCGCAGAAATCGCGCGTTTTCGAGTCCCGGAATCAAACTCAGCACGCGCCCCTGCTCGCCAAATTTCAAGTGGTTCTGAAAACCCACCAGATTGTAGGAATCGGCCCGCAGATTTTCCTGCCGCAACTGCACCGCCGCATACGGAATCCTGCCCGTGCGCGGATCCTTAAGCCCGACTGGTTTCATCGGACCGAAACGCAGCGTGTCGCGTCCCCGCCGCGCGATCTCTTCGATCGGCAGGCAGCTTTCAAAGTAGTTCAGGCTTTCCCAGTCCTTCTGCTCCACCGATTGCGCCGCCAGCAGCGCATCATAAAACCGGTCGTACTCCTCTTTCGTCATCGGACAATTGATGTAATCGGCTGATCCCTTATCGTAGCGCGCCGCCAGATACACCTTGCTCATGTCGATCGAATCGGCCTCCACAATCGGGCTGATCGAATCGTAAAAATAAAAATTGTCATGGGCCACGGCCCGCGACTGATCTGCACTCAACGGATCGACAGTCAGCGGATCCGCACTCAGCCGCACAATCTCCCGCGACAGCGCGCCGGAAGTCAGCGGCCCGGTCGCAATAATAGTGAACTGGCCGTCCTCAACGGTCTTAACTTCTTCGCGCCGAATCGTAATGAGCTGTTCCCGTGAAATCGCATCCGTCACCTTGCGCGAAAACTCATCGCGATCCACCGCCAGCGCATGCCCCGCAGGCACCGCCGTCTCCCGCGCAATTTCCAGCAGCAGCGACCCGGCGCGCCGCATTTCTTCCTTGAGCAGCCAGGGCGCCGTGTTCTCGCTTTCGGACTTCAGCGAGTTGGAGCAAACCAGCTCCGCAAAAGCATCCGTCTGATGCGCAGGCGTAGACCGCACCGGCCGCATTTCAAATAATTCGACGGCAACCCCGCGCCGTGCACACTGCCACGCCGCTTCCGCTCCCGCCAGTCCCGCTCCAATGATTCTTACTCGCATATTTGTACTGGCACCTTCGATCCCGCTCAGCAATCCTTCTCCGCCAATCTTCGCAGGCCGTCTCCCGCTAGCAGTGCCGTTCTCCATTCGTCGAGAAACTCCGTCCCATGCGACTTATACATTTCGATCGCGGATTGGTTCCAGTCCAGTACCGACCACTTCACAAAGCGGCGATGTTCCTGCTCCGCTACCCGCGCAACCCGAGCCAGCAGCGCACTTCCAATGCCGCGCCCGCGAGAGTCGGGAGAGACATAAAGGTCTTCCAGATAGAATCCGGCGCCTCGCCACGTCGAGTAGTAATCAAAGAACAGCGCAAAACCAGCGGGCGCTCCATCCCACTCGGCAATGATGGCGCGGAATTGTGGATTCGTGCCGAACCCGTCGCGCGCAATGTCAGCCGCACTCGTCCGCACCGCGTCCGGCTCTTTCTCAAATTTAGCTAGCTCCCCAATCAGTCTTCTGATCAAGGCTGCGTCGGCGATGGTGGCGTCGCGAATGATTAACATTGGGAGGGGAGAGACAAATTTCCTCGTGAGCTGACCAGGTAGGTTGATTATATTCGCTGATCTGCCGCGCTGACCCGCTAGTGACGATAGCGACCGCCACGCGCCGCAAACTCGCAAGCCGGACTCGCCCGGCTAAGCCCGCTTCCGCTCTCGGGCCGCCTCAATAAAAGCGCGGAAGATCGCCCGCGCCGGCTCGGCCAACTGTGGCTCGTCATGCACGCTCCGCTCCGGATGCCACTGCACAGCCAGCACAAAATGGCCCGGCGCAGTCCCTTCGACAGCTTCGACCACTCCATCTTCGACAGAATGCGCTATCACGCGCAGCCCGTCGCCGACCGAATCCGCCGACTGATGATGCGAAGAATTCACAGGCAACCTCCTGCCGCCGCCTGTCGATGCTCCCAATATCCCCGCCAGCTTCGACCCCGGAACGACGTCCACACTATGTGCATTCGCCACCTCGCGTCCCGCGCTGTGATTGATGGCCGACTCAATGTGCTGCACCAGAGTCCCCGCCCGGTACACATTCAACGACTGCAATCCATAGCAAATGCCGAGCACGGGTTTGTGCAAATCGTAAGCGTCCTGCAACAGCACTCTATCTACCCGGTCGCGCTTGGCATCGGCCGGAGCCGTCTTCTCATGCCTCGCCTCACCGTATTTCTGCGGATCGACATCCGCCCTGCTCCCGGGCAGCAAAATGCCGTCGCAATCCTCGATCTGCTTCATCACTTCGGAGGGCGTCAGGTCCAGTTCAATGCGCACCGGCTCTCCACCAGCCTCGCGTACGGCGTCTAAATATTGGGGTAGCGCCCGCTCGGCATATTCGCGATCGCCAGAATGCGGCACCGGTACAGCAATGCGTGGAGCGCTGGCCGTGTGGTCCTTCATGCTCCGCTCGCGCGTTCAATCCCGTCCAGCGTTTTGCGCTGCCGGTAGTTGCGGATCTCCATCCCCAGCGACAGCACCAGCACAATCGCACCCGCAGTAATGGCGCACGGAAGCGCGATGTGGCGATAGCCAAACGCCATGTTCGGCGCGACGTGTTTCACCTGTGAATAGACGACGGTCCCCAGAATGCTCAACAGCAACGCGACCGCAAACGTCAGCAGTGTAAATAAAAATGTAAATACAAACACGCGCGCCGGAATTCCAATCCAACGCGGCCTGTCGGAACCCGTCTTCGGCATTCTTTAAGGCTACACCAATGTTGGGGCACGCAGGCTGGTCACATCATTCAGCCGAAGAGGCTTTCGTCCGCGCTGGGCCCGTAGATCAGCGGAACTGGAATATCCAGCAATCGCAAGTAGACCGAGGGCTGGAAAACCTGGAACTCAGGGCAACCTCACAGGTACGAGTTCAAGCAGTAAGAGCGAGGCAAACGCGCATTCCCGCTGCACAACTACGCTACAATACCGTCATGTCGCAAACCGCATCCGCGATCACCCGCAGCCCCGCGGAGATCGTGCAAAGCAGTCCGGTTTCCCAGGCGCCAAATGGCATCTGCTATGCCCGCGCCGGCGAGATCACCCTGGCCAGCAACGACCTCGAACGCATGATTGCCGCCGTCCCCGTTCCCATCGCCGCTTCCCTCAGCCGCAAGGCGTATTATTTCGTGCCCCTCACCGTGACCCAGGGCGACGAAACCGTCATCGCCGACCGCTATGATGTCGCTCTCAGCGATAACGCCGTTTGCCATCGCAACTTGAATCTGGGAGACGCACAATGCGTCTTCATTTCAACTCGTTTGATGGACGACAAATTTTCTGTCGCGTTCGAGTTTTACATCAATGTCGGGCACGCCCTGGTCGAACGTGCCGGAGTATCGCAGAGTTTTGCCGATCTGGTTTGGCAGCAGGCGGAGTCGGGTGTGCGCGGTGAAACTTCGCTGGACGCCTATGAGGCCCGCAAGTTTGCCACCGCCAACGGCACCGACGCGGAAAAGTCCAAAAACGATTACTTGGCCGCCAGCTTCGCCGACGCCATTTCCATCTATCTGCTCTCGCTCTATCTCGATGTCGATTATTACGATCTGCGGGAACGCGACTATCCGCTCCTGGCGCCCGCTCCCATGGCCGAACGCCTGCGCAAGATCGCGGAAATCTTTCCTCCAAATCCCGGATTCGAGTTCAACATTTTCTACCGCCGCCGCGCGTAGAGCGCCTAACGGCCGTCCGCCAATGCAGTCGCACTCGCCACCGGCTGGCTTCGCTCCCCTAATTCGCCGGGCCCTTGTTTTCTCTTGCGCTTCGGGATATTCACACCCATCACGAGGAGCCACAGCATCAGCGATGCTTCCGCGATGAAGCCGAGGATCTTAAGGTAGATGGTCACATGGCTTGCCAGCGGCGACAGAAAGATCAGCCAACCCAAACCGGCCAACACCATCAGCACGCCCAGAATTCGAGGCAGAAACGTCGACTTGAAAATGAGGAAGCCGAGCACGAGGCAAAACGGCCCGAAAAATACCAGGCTGTTGACTTTGAGGGGAGCGAAATGAAAAAGTCTGAGTATCTCTTTCGCGCATCCTGCCAAGCTGAGAAGCGCCGCGAGCCCAGAGAGGCCGCGGTTCACCGGCTTAAACATGGAATAGAAGCGCAGCGTCACGGCGATGTAGAACGCGTTCGCGATGAGACTGACGGCGTCATACAAAACAACCCGGCCTCTCCCAACGAAAACCTCGGCAGATACTGCCGTCAGAAAGTAAAGCAAATAAACGACACCGGTAATCCTGGCCTGGAAACGCGGCGACGCTTCTGCAATCCGTTCCATCATTTATGGCCTCTCAAGAGGAAGAGGGCGATTCGCGGTCGCCTCCCGCTAAGAATCGAGGTGCCCCTCACAAGTATTGGCGCATTATTGACCACCTGTTGTCTGGTCAAGAAGGATCGTTTTCGGTGAGTCAATCGGAAAGCCAGCAGGGCCCCCTGACCGCCGCGTAGCCACTTTCTTGGTCTGTCTCTGGTTTGCCGCAGAACTGCGAAATGGAAACAGCGAAGAAGCCGCCTACCTGCAGATCGTTGAGTCGATCGGGATCTCAAAAAGCTGGGGCGAACGCCACAGCCGCCCGTAAGACCTTGCGGAAGCGCACAAAATATTCAGGGGCCGGGTGTGGGTCCGGCCCCTGCTCTCCGAGCTCTACTTCGTCCTTACAACGCCGTTAGCCCCGATTGCCCACGACTTCGGCATCGCAAGCCGTGTCGAACTCGTTGAAGCCGGTTCAGCGACCCAAGTCTGTGCTCGGCCGAAAACGCTGCTCCTGCTCAGTGTGCACATCCATTACCTAAGGGGCAGCCCCACGCCACCAAAATTTACTCCACTCCACCGCTCTCAGTTGTCAATAAATTGTAACTTTCTTGCCATCTGAACTTACTACCTGCGGTCGTAGTGCGATCCGTCAATACTGCGCTCAAAGCGCGATGACTCCTGGCGTGATGAATAGATAACTTCTACACAACTTCCGCCTCGCGACTCGCCAGAAAAGAATCTTCGCGCACGCCCAGCCGCTTCGGCATTGGTCCACAACCCTGCCGTCCATTCCTGATCACCTCGGTGCCCTTGGCGGGCAGAGAGGTTCAGCTTATGCTGAAAGCAGTTCGCAACAGAAAGGTTCGGGTTCCGCTCGCTGATGATTTCGCTTCGTCTCTACACGGTGGCGCTGGGTGCAATCGGAGTGTGCCTTGCCGCCTACGCCTTGCTGTACCGCAGAAACAAGAAGGCGCCTGACGTGGAACTCGAACGCCGCACTTGGCTCAATACCGTCGGCCGCATTACCGACGGCACCGTCATCGATGTCCAGGAAATCACCACCGCCGCCGATCGCCCCGCAACCATGCTCATCTACCAGTACGACGTGGCTGGCGTTTCCTATGAGGCGTCACAGGACGTGACCTATCTGCGCCAGTGGATCAATCTCCATTCCTGCCGCCTTGGCCTGCCCACATCCGTCAAGTACGACGCGCGCAATCCGGGAAATTCCATGGTCATAGCCGAAGGCTGGATGGGATTAAGACAGTAAGTTCAGGCTGGCTCCAACCCAATCAGGGTTTTTCGCGCCCAGAGGTTTTCGCGCTTTAGAGTTTTCCTACCGCCGCCAGCACCATGTAGACCACCTGCGCTGCGGCCAGTCCAACCCAGATGCGCTGCCTAATTCGTGATCGCCGTATGTCGCGCAGAAGATCGGCGGCGGTGAGCTCGGGAATCGGATCTCGCTTCTCCACTGGCACAACTATTGGCTGCAGATTCACCGGCCTCACCGCTTCCGCTGTCTTCGGTTTGTCCGGATAAAACACTTTCGGCGTATCCACAACTTCCGACCACATCGGCAGCAGAATCCATGACTTTGGAATAATGTCCAAAATCGGTTTCGCCGTCAGATTGAGCTTCGGTTGCGCCTCCGGTGCGACCCGATCCGCCAGGTTCCGCAACAACGAACCCCACCAGAAATGACTCAGTTGGTCGGTAATTAATTCCCCAACATCAACCGGCCGCGATTCCAGTTCAAGCGGCGGCAATGTTTCCGGAGAGATCACGTCCCCAATGTTGGTGAACACCGTGCGAAACCAAGGCATACGCAAGCGTTCGCCGAGCGCCAGACCGGTATCCACCGGCCGTGAAGTCAGTTGCAGCGGCGGCAGTTTCTCCGGCGCGAACGTATCCCGCAGATTGCCGACCAGCGACCTCCAAAGCGGCTGCGTCAAGCCCGCGGGTGGCAGTAAATCCAGCGGCAGGTCCGCCCCGATTTCCCGGTAGGAGTCCGAGGAATCGGAATATCTCGCTTCGGCGGCGTTCGAGCGATAAGCCATAAAGAGGTCAGAAAAAACAGCAGAACCAGCTTCAGTCCAAGCTTTAATCTTAGATGCCGCAGCGTCATCTGTCACGCGGCTTTACCAGGATCGACAGCATAGCAGCCAGAGTCAGGCACCGTCCCGAATGCCATGCTCCCGAAATGGATTTCGCGATCGGCGCGACCGCCGCTCCCCAAAAAGCCCTCTAAACGCCTGTTTCTTTGGTACATGGACTTTGATGCCGTTGAGCGAAATCCTGCCCTCAAGCACAATCGCAGTTCGAGCTTTACGGAACTTTACTTAAGAGAAAGTCACAATGGAGAGCTTTGATTGAGCGTCCGTGCTCAAGCGGTCGTCAAAGACAAACGCCACATGCGGCGTTTCCCGCGTTATCGTCTCGACTCGCGGATTCAGGTCTCCGTGTTCCGCGACGGCCGGACTACTTCCTGCTGGGGTCGCACCAATGAAATCGGCCAGGACGGCATCGGAGCCACCCTCAGCGGAGAGTTGCAGGCTGGCGAAGTCGTTTCCCTCGAGTTTCCCATTCCGCTCGCTCCCAATGTCATCAAGCTGCGGGCCGTCGTCCGCTATTGTGACGGCTTGCGCTGCGGATTCGAATTTCTGGTCGTGACCGACGAGCAAAGATCCACTCTTCGCCAGCTCTGCGTCGTCTTGTCGACCGCCTCTTGAGCACCCTTATTCTTTAGTGTTTTTGCCCCCATTTCTATTACTGCGGTAACTACCTGCCCGTTGCCTCGCCCGCTTACCATCGCACCTGGAGTCTTGCGCACTGGGAGAGGACTGTATGGGGGAGAAAACTGCCCCGGAAGCGATCACGAACAAGCCGTTGGTGAAAGCGCCGCCGGACTCTCGTGTGCATGCGCACGTCGAGCGCGTGGCTTCGTCCGGCCCCGCTCCCATCGACGATCTCTATCCGTCCCCACTGTCTCAGAACGCCAACGTTGCCAAAGCCCCGCTCCCGATCGAAAAAGCCTACCTCGAAGAAATCATTGAGAGCGCGCCCGAAGCCATCAGCATTTGCAGTCCAGACCATCGCATCCTGCGCGTCAACAGCGAGTTCACTCGGCTATTCGGCTTTACCACGGCTGAGTCCGCCGGAAAACATCTCCAGGAGATCATCGTCCCCCCCGATCGCTATGCGGAGACAGCGTGGATCACTGAATGCATTGAAACTCAAGCGAAAATAACGCTCGAAACCCGCCGCCAGCGCAAGGACGGTTCGTTAGTCGAGGTTCTGCTCTCCACTTCGCCGATCACCCTCAACGGGAAAAAATTCGGGGCCTACGCCTCCTATCGCGATATCACCGATCAAAAGCGTGCCGAAGAATTGAACGCTGCTCTCTATGCCATTGCCGCCCGCAGCCAGGCAGCCGAAGATCTGCAAAGTTTCTTCGCCGCCATTCACAACATCGTCGGCCAGCTCATGAACGCGCGCAACTTCTACATCGCGCTCTACGATCCGCAGTCCCAGCTCTTGAGCTTTCCCTACTTCGTCGATGAAGCTGACGATACCCCCGCTCCCAAACCGCTGGGCCGGGGTTTGACAGAATATGTTCTCCGTTCCGGTGAACCTCTGCTTGCAACTCCCGCGGTCTTTGACGAACTGGTCGCGCAAGGTCAAGTGGAGTTGATCGGCGCTCCCTCGGTCGACTGGCTCGGCGTTCCCCTTAAGAGCGGCACCGCCTCCATCGGAGTGCTCGTCGTCCAGAGCTACCACGCCAACATTCGTTTCGGCGACCGCGACCGCGAGATTCTCAAATTCGTTTCACAGCAGCTCGCCGCCGCCATCGAACACAAGCGTTATGAAGAGGCCCTGCGCCGTTCCGAGGCCCGCTCGCGCTCGCTGATTCTCAGCGCCGCCTTCGGCATTTGCCGCTGCACCATCAGCGGCCGCTTCGTAGACGTGAATCCCGCCCTTATCGCCATGCTTGGCTATTCCTCGGTCGAGGATCTTCTTCGCCTCGATGTAAAGCAGGACGTCTTCGTTACCCCGTTGGAATTGGAACGCCTTGCCGAGGATTGCCGCCGCACTGGAAGTCTCAATGGCGTTGAAATGCAGTGGAAACGCAAAGACGGCCGCATCATTGTCGTGCGACTCAGCGGCTGCGCCGCCATTCTCACCGATGAGCCCGAAGAAGTCCTTGAAATCATCGCCGAAGACATCACCGACCGTCGTCAGCTCGAAGAGCAGCTTCGCCAGGCCCAAAAAATGGATGCCGTCGGCCGCCTCGCCGGTGGCGTCGCCCACGACTTCAACAACCTCTTGATGGTGATCAACGGATATACCGAAGTGCTGCTCGAGGAAACGCCAAAAGGCAGCGCTACCCACCATAAGGTTCAGTCAATCCAGCAAGCCGCCGAGCGCGCCGCCACCCTCACCCGCCAGTTGCTGGCCTTTAGCCGCAAACAGCTCCTCGAACTTAAAGTGGTCGACGTCAACAGCGTCGTCACCGACATGGAACGCCTGCTCCGGCCGCTGATCGGCGAGAACATCGAACTCATCACCAAGCTTGCTCCCGACGCTGGCAATACCCGCGCCGATGCCGGTCAACTCGAGCAGGTCATCATGAACCTGGTCGTCAATGCCAAAGATGCCATGCCCGAGGGCGGCAAGCTAACCGTCCAGACCGCCGACGTTACCGCCCGCCAAAGTTTCAGCGAACGCCGCTTCATCCAGCCCGGTCGCTACACCGTCATCTCCGTCTCCGATACCGGCCACGGCATGGACAAGGAAACTCAGTCCCGCATCTTCGAACCTTTCTTCACCACCAAGGAAAAAGGCAAAGGCACTGGCCTCGGCCTCTCTACCGTTTACGGCATTGTCAAACAGAGCAATGGATACGTCTTCGCCCAAAGCCAGCCTGGGACCGGCACAACTTTCTACGTCTACTTGCCGCGAGTCGAAGATTCCGCCGAGGCGTTGAGTCCCGCCAAGTTCCCGCAGAACGAAGTTGGCGGCTGCGAAACCGTCCTGCTCGTCGAGGACGAAGAATCTGTCCGCGAACTGGTCAACGTCACCCTCGCCTCTCGCGGCTATAAAGTGCTTGAAGCTGAAAATGGCGAGGCCGGCCTGCGCCTTGCCGAATCCTGCCACGAACATATCGACATTCTCATCACCGACGTCGTCATGCCCGGCATCGGAGGCCGCGAACTCGCCAAGCGGCTTCTCGCCCTCCGGCCCAACATCTGCGTTCTCTACCTCTCCGGCTACACCGAGGATGCAGTCGTTATGCACGGCCAGCTCGGTCCCACCACCGGTTTCCTGCAGAAACCATTTACGCTGCAGAATCTGGCCAAGAAAGTCCGCGAAGTCCTGCGTTCCAAATCCGCACAGACCAACCCGGCACCAACCGCGCCGGATAAAACACCCGCACTCAAATCCGTAGCCAAATCAGCCGCAAACTAATCTGGATTCATCGCTTGCACCACCGGAAAAAGCAGCGGCAACAGGTTCTCACGGCGATCTGTAACAGTCGCGAGCCCCGATTTTGCATGTAGAAGTGCGGAAAAGTTTGGCTACTTGCGATGCATCATCCGTCGCGCCCTGCCATCAAGAGAATGCAAACCGTCGTGGATCTCCGGCCATAGATCCTTTTGCCAGACTTCCCGCCCCGAGCTATGCGTAAACGGCGCCCGAGTGAACGACATCGCTAACATGACAATCGCAAACACGGCCAGCCACTTCCGCCGGGTAGAAATTCCCGGACGCCGCGGAATCGATGGATGCTGGCTCGTCAGCCACAACACCACCGCCCACACCAGCCATCCCACCCAGCAGTATTTCGCCAGTGGCACCAGCGTGAACACGACGGCCAACGTAACCCAGCGATGCAGTTTGGGAAATACCGAAAACAAAATGTGGCCGCCATCCAGCTGGCCGCCCGGCAAAAGGTTCAGCGCGGTCGCGAACATTCCCACCCAGCCCGCAACCGCAATCGGATGCAGCGATAACGACCCCAGCGGCACGTCCAGATGCAACCAGCGTGACGCCAGATGAAAAGCCAGCGGAAATCCCGGTTCATTTTCCTGCGGCGCACTGCCGAACATCAGCGGATGCGATAACGACAATCCCACCAGCACCGCCACGCACGACGGAATGAATCCCGCAATCGGCCCGGCAATCCCAATGTCAAACAACGCCTTGCGCGTGGGAATGATCCCTCGGATGCGGATAAACGCTCCGAACGTTCCAATCAAACTGGGAAAAGGAATAAAAAATGGCGGCGTTGCATACACGCGATAATGCCGCGCATATAAGTAATGTCCCATCTCATGCGCGAGCAGGATGAACATGAGCGTGACGGAAAAATAAAACCCATGCATCAATCTCGCCGGAGCTTGCCACATCCACTGCAGCGGAAACATGGGAATGCTGTCATTGCTGAATGAAAAAACCGGCTGCCGCAGCGCGAAGTTAGCGTAGATGCGCGCTCCCACCACGGTTGTGCTCAACAAGGTCGCGGCCAGCAGCAAAAAATGCAGCCACCAGCGCGGCCCTCGCGGCCGCACTACCCACACCTCTTGCGGAGGCCGAGGTTCCCATTCGAGGGAGGGCGGAAAAGTTGAGGTGGGTTCGGACATAGGACCCTGAGGTCAAAACTCGATGGTCAGATTGCGGAGGTAGGCGCTTGCAATGGGTTCTTCACCTCTGCAATGTGACCTCGAACTCCTGGCCTCGCGACAGCAGCTAGTCAATGGATTGCAATTCCTTGCCCGGCTTGAATCGCACTGCCTTGCCCGGAGGAATCGAGACTTCCGCGCCCGTCCGCGGATTCCGGCCAATCCCCGTCTTTCGCGGGCGCACATTGAATACGCCGAATCCGCGCAGTTCAATGCGGTCGCCGGTCGAGAGCGCCTTCTTCATACTCTCAAAGACGGTTTCAACGGCGAGCTCAGCTTTGGTTTTGGTAATCCCGGTGCGATTGACCACTTCGTTGATGATGTCGAGCTTAATCACGGCCGTCTCCCGTCGCCCCTTGGAATGATGAGGATTAACACTCCTCAAGTTATTGATGCTAAGGAGGATAGATCGGATTGTCAACCGGCCCTATTGTCTCGTAAGATGACAGCACCAGCCTAGAGAGATTTTGCAATTTTGTAATCTGAAAATTTTGCAATTTAAAATCGTCCGGCCGGAATTTCCAATGGCGCGGCAGGGTTTTAAATTACCAAATTGCAAAATTACCCAATTACCAAATTTCCAACTTCCAAAGGGGTTCCATGAGCATCAAGAGCGACCGCTGGATCCGCCGCATGGCGCAAGAGCACGACATGATTAATCCGTATTCAGAAAAGCAAGTGAGCGCGGGTGTTATTTCCTACGGCGTCTCCAGCTACGGATACGATCTGCGCGTCTCCGACGAGTTCAAAATTTTCACCAACGTCAACAGCACCATCGTCGACCCCAAGAATTTCGACGAGCGCTCCTTCGTCACCGTCAACGCCGATGTCGCCATCATCCCGCCCAATTCCTTCGCGCTCGCGCGATCGGTGGAGTATTTCAAAATCCCTCGCGACGTGCTCACCGTCTGCGTCGGCAAATCCACCTATGCCCGCTGCGGCATCATCGTCAACGTCACTCCCTTCGAGCCCGAGTGGGAAGGCTTTGTCACCCTGGAAATTTCCAATACCACTCCGCTGCCCGCGAAGATCTATGCCAACGAGGGTCTCTGCCAGATCCTTTTCTTCCAGTCCGACGAAGTCTGCGAGACCAGCTACAAAGATCGCAAAGGAAAATACCAGTCACAAAAAGGAATTGTGCTGCCCAAGCTGTAGTCCGGCCGTCTATTGCAAGTGAGGTGCAACATGAGGCGTTGTACCGGCTGGGCGATGTTGGTGTTTGCTGCGGTGGCGAGCGTTGGCACTTCTGCGCAGGCTGAGCCTGCTTCTCCCGCTTTATCCGCTGATCTCGCTCGCTACTATTTCAAAACTCCAGCAGATGAAGTTGCCGCCCGCGCCGAACTGAACGCGGCTCTCGCCGAGTTAAGCCGGTTCAAAGGGCAGGTTAATAGCGCTCAAGAATTGCTCGGCGTCTTGCGGCAGCATGACGCCGTTCAGACTCTATTCGCCAGGCATGAACATTACCTCCACCTGCATTGCGCCCAAAATCGCAAGGATGTTTCATGTGATGCCGATCACGCGCTTCAATCCGACATTGACGCCAAGACCGCGTTCCTCGATCCCGAAATTCTGGCCATCCCTGAAGATCGCCTGAACGCGTTCTTCCACCAGGAACCGGCCCTCGCCGCATATCGTTTCGCGCTTTCCGAAATTCGCCGTGACGCACCCCATCTGTTGCCCGCACCCGGGCAGTCGCTGCTCGATCAATTTCAACCCCAGATTGCCGACTGGCAATACGACCTCTATCAACAGATCGTCGCCAGCATCCCCTTCGGAACCGTGAAGACGAAATCGGGCGAGTTCGACGTGGTCCGCCAGCGCAACCTGATCGCTGCCGATCCCGACGAACACGTACGCGAAGAAGGATTCAAGCGCAGGTTCGCCGGATTCGCCAACCAGCGCGATCTGCTCGCTTTTGCGCTCATCCAAACCGTTCGCGCGCAGAACCTTCTCGCCAAAACACACCATTACGCCGACGCCCCTGCCCGCAAGTACCAGAGCCTCGATTTCAAGCCGGAGGACACGCGCACCCTCCTCGACGCCATGGCCCAGCATGGAGACATCGCCAGGCGCTACGAGACTATCCGCTCCCAGGACATCGAGCGCGCCTACCATCAACCCGCCCACGACTGGGACATGTCAGCCCCTGCCCCCGGATTTACTCCTCCCATCACCTCGCTGCCCGACGCTCGCAGCGTCTTCCACCAAGCCTTTGCCGGACTCGGCACCGAGTATCAAGCCCAATTCGACGCCCTGCTCGATCCCGCCAACGGACGCGCCGATATTTTGCCAGGAGGCGCTCCCAGCCGCTACGGAGGAGGATTCTCCGTCGGATCGCCGGGCAGCACGAGTATTTTATTTTTCGGACGGTACGACGGGACCTTCAAAGATCTTTCCGTCATCGCCCACGAAGGCGGACATGCCGTCCATCGCCAGCTCATGTCTGACAACGGCGTGTCGCCTTCTTACAGCAACGGCCCCCACTTCCTCTTCGAATCCTTCGCCGAATTCAACGAATTAATTCTCGCCGACTTCTTGGCCGAACATGCCTCTTCTCCAGAACTGCAACGCTATTATCGTGAACGCTGGATCAGCATCAAAGGTCTCGACGCATTTTATGGCGCGCAGGATGCCTTGCTGGAGCAGGCCATCTATGACGGCGTCGCGGCTGGCACAGTTCGGAACGCCGACCAACTCGACCGCCTGACTTTGAAAATCGATGGCCAGTTTTCTCAGTTTCCTGGCTCCGAACCCGAGTTGCGCACCCGTTGGGCGATGGTTTCGCTGATGTATGAAGACCCGCTTTACGATGTCAACTACGTCTACGGCGGGTTGCTGGCGCTGAAGTACTTCGATCTCTACAAGACCAAGCCGGACTGGTTCGTCCCGCGCTATCTCGCGCTGCTCAAGAATGGCTTCAACCAGTCGCCTGCGGAATTACTCCATCAATTCTTGGATATCGATCTTTCCGCACCGGCATTATTGAATGACGACTTGGCACTGCTGAATCACCGCTTGGATCAACTGGAGACAAGCTCCAACCCAAAATGACCGGCCTGTGAGTATACCTACTGAAGATACCAACTGAGGACTATCACCGCCCCTCCCCAACCTGCTAGAAAATAAACGTGCCCAAGCATCGATCGCTCGTCCCTCTCCTCGGGCTCTCACTGTTCCTCGGCACCTTGGCACTCTACTATCCCGCGCTGCAAAATGGATTCGTCAACTACGACGATCCCGCTTATGTAACTTCGAATTACCACGTTCTACACGGACTCTCATTATCCAATTTGAAATGGGCTTTCACTTCGGCCGCCGAAGCCAATTGGCATCCGCTCACCTGGGTCTCGCACCAACTCGATGCGCAACTGTTCGGCATGCGGCCCATAGGTCACCACGCCCAGAGCGTCTTGTGGCACGCTGTCAACGTCCTGTTGCTCTTCCTGCTGCTGGCCCGCGCAACCGGATTCCCCGGCCGCAGTGCCCTCGTAGCCGCCTTGTTCGCCGCCCATCCCTTGAACGTTGAATCGGTTGCGTGGATCGCTGAGCGCAAAACCGTTCTCTGCACTTTGTTTTTCCTTCTAACGCTGGCCGCCTACGGCTGGTATGTGAAGCAACCACGCCCCAGCCGCTATCTACTGGTCGCGTTTCTTTTCGCGCTCGCATTGATGGCAAAGCCCATGGCCATCACGCTCCCCTTCGCCTTGTTCCTGCTCGATTTCTGGCCGCTCGATCGCTTCCCGCAGACGCCGCTCTCCAAACTTATTCTGGAAAAGATTCCTTTGCTTGCACTCTCCACTGCCAGCGCGGCGATCACGCTCTACGCGCAGCGCACCGGAGGCGCCGTCGGTTCAACCGCAGTTTTGCCGTTAGGGATGCGCGTGAAAAACGCCATCTATTCCTATGTCATCTACATCGAAAAAACAGCCTGGCCCTCGCGCCTCGCCGTCTTCTATCCCCATCCCGAAGCCTCCCTGGCGTTCTGGAAAGTTTCGTGCGCCGCCGTTGCGCTCATCGCAATCACCGCCACATGCTGGCATTTTCGCGAACGCCGCTACCTGCCCGTGGGCTGGTTCTGGTTTCTCGGAACCCTCGCCCCCGTCATCGGCATCGTCCAGGTCGGCCGCCAGGGTTGGGCCGATCGCTACGCTTACATCCCGCTCTGGGGATTATTCGTCATCGCCGTCTGGCTCCTCTCCGAAGCCGCCACGCGCCTTTCGCTCAGCCCCACTGCCAGGATCGCCTTCGCAGCCTCCGCGCTGCTCGCCTACTCCGCGGCAACCCACATCCAGATTGGATACTGGCGCGACAGTTACACTCTGTTCTCCCGCGCGCTGCAAATCACCGACTCAAATGTGATCGCCGAGGCCAATCTGGGCTCGGCATTGATTGACATGCGCCGCCCCGACCTCGCCGCACCTCATTTGGAGCGCGCCATCCAGCTGATGCCGACACTCTCCACCCCGCACTACAACCTCGGCATCCTTTTGCAACGCCAAAATCAACTCGATCAGGCTCTGCAGGAATATCAACTCGCGCTGAACTATGCCTCCGACGACCGCGAAGCTGCCAAGACCCACAACAATCTGGGTGTACTTTTCACTCAACTCGGACGCCGCGATCAAGCCGCGGCCGAGTTCACCAAAGCACTTGCGCTGAATCCGTTCGAACAAAACAGTTGGATGGGCCGGGGCGCAATCGAGCGCGACCAGGGCCAACTCGACGCCGCTCTGCAGGATTTCCGCCAGGCCGCAAGAATCGCGCCCGCGCCTTCCGCGTTCTATTGGCAAGGCCGCATCCTCGAAGATCAGGGCCAGTCTTCGGCCGCCGCCGAAAACTATCGATCTGCTTTAAAGCTGGCTCCCAACTTCGCCGATACCCAGTCGAGACTCGAAAATCTACAGAAAGCCACGAAGTGAGCGCCATTTACTCCCGCTCGCCACTGGACTCGCAGGGTACTAGCGCGAAGCCGCCGAAGGATGCTCCGCAAACCATCCCAACACTCTGCGCTTGAATTCCTCCGGCGCAGCCGCATACGCCCCGGTATGAATCGCCCCCGGAACTTTCCACACCGTGATCGCAGCCGGATTTCTTGCCTGGATCCAGTCCGAGTGATACGGCGGAACCTTGGTATCTTCGAGCCCGTGAATCAGCAGCACCGGAGTTCGCACTCCAACCACCGCCTCTTCCGGTGCCACCGAATTCAAGTTCAGCCCATATCGCAGCCGAACATAAAGAATTCCCACTTCCAATGTCGGCCTGAAAACCGTCCCGCCAAGCCAGGGCCCGGTCCCAAACGCGCGCCCCATGCGCACATACGCTTCCTCGCGAAAACTCGCGGACGCCGACTCGCCAACGATTGCGCAAAAACGATGTTCCTGCGGCAAGGCCAGCAGGAGCGTCATCGCCCCCATCGATTCGCCAAGCCCGTAAACGCACCGTGCCGGTTCTTGCTTTTCCATCCAATCCAGCCAGCGGCGAGTGTCGTCCACCTCGCGGATCCCGTATGTCGTCAATCCTCCGCTATCGCCGTGGTGTCGCGAATCCGGCATCAGCACCGTGTAATGGTTCTCAACTAACCACTTCGCATACGGATACATCTCCATCCGGTTCTCCGTGATGCCATGCAGCAGAATTACCGCGTCCCCATTCGCCTCTCTCGGATGCAGATACCAGCCGCGTAGCGCCACGCCATCCGCCGCAGCGATTTCAGCGTCACGAAACTCCACCGAATTCTCGCGCGCCGCCGCTCGAACGTTTCGTTCCTCGTAATCGCGAATGGGCGCGCTCCGGGGACGCAAAGCGTACCACCCCAGGCCGATGCCGCCGAAGACCGTGCCGGAAACATAAAGAACTGCCAGCACGAGAAGAACTCGTCGAACATTCAAAAACCGTTTGCGATGGGAATTTGCGGGAACTTCGGGTTGAAGCGGCGAGACGATGAAGCCAATTCCTTGTTGGTTATGCAGTCGGGAAGCGGAGGCTCAATCTAGCGCCTGACTTCCCCTTCCTTAAACATGTATTTGATCGCTGGCTTGTAGATCATCAGGTTCGCTGCGCCACTACGGTTCAGCTTGATGCAACTCTTGTCATACCACTCGATATAACCGTGCACTTCTTCCCCGTCGCGCAACACGATCACCATCGGGGTTTTCGACTGCATCTGCTTCTGATAATAGAAGTTCTCCGCGTTCGTCTGCTCGCTCGGAGCCGTCTTCCTGGCTGGAGCCGCAGACCGGTCCCGGTCGCGCTCCCTGCGCTCGCCCGGCGCGTGATTGTGGCCTTGATGAGTGGAATGACTATTATTATGCGCGTGATCGCCGCGCGTCAGCGTCGGACGGATCAGCTTCCGGTTCGCGAAGCCTTCCTGCTCCGCGTATGGTTCGGCTGGAATGGAGTCGAGCGTATCTTTCAAATTTGCACCGCCTGCCAAGTCGCACCGCCTGCGCGTTGCACGGGCAGAAAATGCCACAAACTTGAGCCAGATTGTGGGTCCAGAGGTGTGAACTGTGGGTACGGTATCACAGCAGGCCGGGGATGACAATATTCCCGTCAGTGTCTTTGGTGCTCCCCCCTGGCAGCCGGGCTTGCCCCGTCTTCTCGACGTTACGACCCGACGTCACGACGCCCTTTCCAGCGCCGTAGCAAACGCGTCCAGCGATAACGAGCGCAACAGATTGCGCCGCATCCCGCGCTCGACTTCTCCCAAACCCTCCGCCGCCCGTTGCACCCATTCAAAGTCAGACGCTTCCGCCAGTTTCTTCAGTTCGCCAAGAATGTCCGTATTTCGCACCAGCTGCGCCGCACCTGATTGCAGAACCATTAGATCCTCCAGCAACGAATAGAGCGTGCGTAAGAGCGCGCTGATTTTCTCCCGGCCTTCCGCGCCGGACCGGTAAGTCTCGGTCATCTTGAACAACTCGCTATGGTCTCCCCCGCTCAGCGCGGATTTCAGCATGATGAGCGCGTTACTCCGTGCACCCACGTATCGCTCGAGATCAAACGACAAAGCGCGTCCGATCGCGCCCTCGCTCAGCCGCGCCACCAGGGCGCGCTCCCGCGGATTCCAATCCGGACGCAGCCGGGTCAGCCGCTGCTCCATCTCGCCCGCAGCCATCGCGCCCAGGTTGAACGTCATGCACCGCGAACGAATCGTCGGCAGCAGTTCCCCGGCATTTTCCGTAAGCAGAAAAATGCTGGCGAACTCAGGAGGCTCTTCCAACACCTTCAACAGCGAATTTGCAGCTTCTTTCATAAACGCTGAACTGCTGAAGATATAAACCCGTTCCCGCGCTTCAGCCGGTCGATAGTAGATCGTCTCAATCACATGCCGTACCTGGTCGACCTTGATCATCATCTGCGGCGGATCGGGAGGTATAACGAGCACATCGGGATGGGTCTGTATGAACAGCCGAGTTTCTTTTTTGTCCGTGTCGCGCAGATTTTCCCGCGCTTCAACCGCCTCGGCAAAGCGGGCATCGAGATCCTCGGACTGTGCAATGCGGACGCAGTTCGAACAGCGTCCGCAGAAGTCCGGCAATCCGCCATCAGTCAGGGGTTTCTCCAGGCAGTTCATCGCCCGCGCCAGCATCAGAGCCAGCGTGTATTTACCCGATCCTTGCGCGCCGGAAATTATTACGCCATGCGGAAAGCGCCCGCGGCCCAGCATCTCGCGCATGCGATGAACCGTTTCCGAGTTGCCGGCAAAATCAGAAAAAGGCATACAAATTTCCTAAATCTTTAATTTCTTCCGCACCAATCCCATAATAGCCGCGTGCGTTTCGTTCGGAGTGCCCCGCGCATTGATCACGTGCACCCGTTGCGGCTCCCGCGCCGCAATCGCCAGATACGTGTGGCGAACCCGTCCGAAAAACGCTCGGCTCTCCTGCTCGAAGCGGTTCTCGTCTTTCTCCCCGCCCTTTTCCGGCCGCGCGCCTTTGTGCTTGACGTTGCGATTGCGCCGCCGCGCGCGCTCGACGCTGAACCCGACCTCATTGTCCAGCAAGAAAGTCACGTCAGGTTGCAGGTTGCCGCACAGGATCCTATGCAATTCCAGCACCGGCTTCGTTCCCAATTTGCGTCCCCCACCCTGATAAGCCTCGGTCGAATCGGTGAAGCGGTCGCAGAGCACAATGCGCCCCTCGGCAAGCGCCGGCAGTATGACCTCGTGCACATGCTGCGCTCGGGAAGCAAACATCAGCGCCATTTCCGTGAATGGAGAAAGTCCCTCCGTTCCCGAATGCAGCAGCACTTCGCGGATCTTTTCCCCGGTCGCAGTGCCCCCCGGCTCCCGCGTCACAACCACTTCCAGCCCATGCGCGCGCAGCGACCGCGCCAACTTTTCTACCTGCGTGCTCTTGCCGCTCCCATCGAGCCCTTCGAAGCTGATAAATTTCCCGCGCGCGGCCACGTCGGAGATGATAGCAGGATGCTAGCCCCGCGAAAGCCGCCGCTGATCGACCGCCCGCTGCCCGTGCAATCCGCCTCCACACTGGTATATTCAGAGTGCATTTTATTTCCGTCGCCCTCGGGCGCATCCCAAAATCTGGAGGGAGAATGGGAACACGTTCCCGTTGTGGAGTAATAAAGTTTTTTTGTCTCGGATTCATTCTGCTGTCTTCGTTTTCAGTTCTTGCGGAAACTGCTCCGGCCATCACCATCTTCGTTGACGCCTCCGACGCTCCTCGCAAGATGTTCCACGCGCAATTGCACATTCCCGCCAAGCCCGGGCCGCTCACGCTTTACTATCCCAAATGGATTCCCGGCGAACACGGCCCGACCGGCCCCATCACCGACTTGACTGGCTTGAAATTTTCAGCCGCAGGAAAACCCCTCTCCTGGCGGCGCGACCTGCTCGACGGTTTTACTTTTCATGTCGACGTCCCCCCCGGCGTCAACGAAATCACCGCCAACCTCGACTATGCTTCCCCCGCGTCTTATGAGCCCGGATACAGCGCCAGCGTCTCCGCCACCGAAAAGCTCTACATCCTAAGCTGGAACACACTGCTGCTCTATCCCGCCGGCTATCGTTCCGACGACCTGACTTTCACCGCCAGCCTGCGTCTTCCCGTCGGTTGGAAGTTCGGCACCTCGCTTCATGTTTCAAGTCAATCTGCAGCCGACATTCATTTTGCGCCGGTTTCACTGACCATGCTGGTCGATGGCCCCGTCCTTACCGGCGAATATCTCAAGGTCGTGCCCCTCACTTCACCCAACGAAAACCCTCCAGCGGAACTCGACCTCGCCGCCGACAGCCCCGCTGCGCTCAACGCTCCCGAAGAAGTCTGGGAACATTACCGCAATCTCGTCAAGCAAGCCGGAATTCTCTTTGGCGCGCGCCACTACACCGACTACCACTTTCTGCTCACTCTTAGCGACCACGTCGCTCACTTCGGACTCGAGCATCACGAATCGAATGACAGCCGCATCGACGAGCGTTCGCTGATCGAAGAAGACGGACGCAAACAAGCCGCCGGCCTCCTGCCCCATGAATACGTCCACTCCTGGAACGGCAAGTATCGCCGCCCCGCCGACCTCGCCACGCCCGATTACGAGCAGCCCATGCAAACCGATTTGCTTTGGGTGTACGAAGGACTCACCTCCTACCTTGGAGACATGCTTTCCGCGCGCAGCGGCGAGCGCACTCCCGCCTTGGCTCGCGATGCCCTCGCCCAAATGGCTGCCGACCTCGATCATCGTTCCGGCCGCGTCTGGCGCAACTTGCAGGACACTGCCGACGGCGTCCCCACCATGCAAGACGCTCCCCGCGGTTGGCAGGATTATCGCCGCCCGCTCGATTATTACGATGAAGACGTGCTGAACTGGCTCTGGGCCGACGTCATCATCCGCCAGCAGACCAGCGGCGCGAAATCATTGGACGATTTCTGCAAACTGTTTAACGGAGCCCCTAGCGGCCCGCCCATGGTCAAACCGTACGCCTTCGACGACGTGGTCAACACGCTGAACCAGATCGTTCCTTACGACTGGCGCGCATTCTGGACCGAGCGCCTCACCAACCACGGCCCCGGCGCTCCGCTCACCGGCATCGAAGCCGCCGGTTGGAAATTGGTTTACGACGAGGCTCAATCGGACCTCGATCGCTCCGACGAAGGCAAAAGTATCGACGCGCATTACTCCGTCGGACTGTTTCTTGAAAGCGATGGCGTCGTCAAAGATACCGTCGAGAATATGCCCGGCGCTCTCTCTGGAATCGGCCCCGGCATGAAGATCATCGCCGTCAACGGCCGTAAATTTTCAGCCGCCGGTTGGCACGACGCCATTCGCGCCGCCAAAACCAGCCGCGCCCCGATCGAACTCATCGTGGAAAATACAGAATATTTTCGTGTGATTAAACTCGACTACCACGATGGAGAGAAGTACCCGCACCTGGTGCGTGATGAGTCCAAACCCGATCTGCTCACGGAAATCTATCGGGCCAAATAACTGGCGAGGGAAACTTTCGCCGACGATAACAGGCCAATTCTCACACCCGGCGGCGCTATGCCAGCGCAATTAGCGCCGCACCCTCATCTTCTCCGGAAGCCTCGGCCGTCTCCTCCAGCATAAAACTCAACACTTCCTGCGGAACCGGAGCGCTCCACACCGGCGCAAACGATTGCCGGTGCAGCGGCGAAGGCCCGTATTCCCGCAGCGCCGCAAGATGCCGCGCCGTGCAATATCCCTTGTTCGACGCCAACCCATACATCGGAAATACCGGGTCCCACGCCGAGATCATCCGGTCCCGTTCCACCTTAGCCACAATGGACGCTGCTGCGATCGAGGCCGACAAAGCGTCACCATGAATGATTGGCTGTTGCGGCAGTTCGCAATCGAGCCGCACCGCATCCACCAGAAGATGTCCCGCCGCAGGAGCCAGTTGCCGCACCGCACGCAGCATTGCCAGCCGCGATGCCTGGTAAATATTGATCTGATCGATGCGTGCGGAATCCACTGCCGCAATGGCCCAGGCAATCGCGCGCTCGCGAATGATCAACGCCAGTTCTTCCCGCCGTTCCGCCGCCAGTAGTTTCGAATCGCGTAACCCGCGAATGCGGTGCGCAGGATCAAGAATCACCGCCGCTGCAACCACCGGCCCAAACAGCGATCCGCGGCCCACTTCATCGACTCCGGCAACATGCTCAACGCCCGCCGCCCAGGCCAGCTTTTCAAATTTCAGCGTGCATCGGAGTTTTTTCAGCAGCCGCAACTTCGCTGCCGAGGCAGAAATCTTATCTGCTTTCGAGGATTTCGATTTCAGTGTGCGCGGAGACTTGGACACGGAACTGAAAAGCATCTTCGCCGAAGAAGTAGAGGGAAAGCAAGCGCCGAAGTTCCGTGTGGGAGTACGCAGTACCCAGCGTCATATCGAACTGGGTACTGGTCACTGGCAACTCGATACTACTGCTGTTCGACTTCCTTCAGCCGCGCCGCTTTGCCCTTAAGACCGCGCAGGTAATACAACTTCGCGCGCCGCACTTTAGCCGAGCGCACCACATCAACCTTGTCGATCACCTTGGAGTCGATCGGAAAAATGCGCTCCACGCCCTGACCGAAGCTGATCTTCCGCACGGTAAAACTCGGCTGCGCGCCGCGCGTCCGCGAAATGACCACGCCCTCAAACGCCTGCAAACGCTCTTTTTCGCCTTCTCTGATCTTCACCAGCACCTTCACCGTATCGCCAGGGCCAAACTTCGGAATGTCTGTGCGGCGCGATTTCGCCAGCAGTTTCTCAATAATCGGATTGCGCATAACGTTTCCTTCCCTAATTCTTTCCGTTGTTCCGGATATTCTGGTCCCGCTTAATCTCGTCCAGCACTTCCTCGTCTTCCCCCGTCAACCGCACCCGTTCCAGCAAATCCGGCCGGTTCCTCAGTGTCTTTGCCAGCGCCGTCTTCCGCCGCCAGTTCCGGATCTGCTCGTGGTTGCCGTTCACCAGAACTTCCGGCACCGCCATCCCGCGAAATTCCGCCGGCCGCGTGTAATGCGGATAATCCAGCAATCCCGCCGAACCGCACGTCGAACTCGGAGCTTCGTTCGCCCCGGCATCATCACTCACCGGCTCACAAATCGACTCGGTAAACGATTCCTGCCGGGTCGAATTCTGATTGCCGACCGCGCCCGGAATCAGCCGGATGATCGTATCCACAATCACCGCCGCGCCCAGTTCGCCACCGCTCAGCACATAATCGCCGATTGAAACTTCACGGTCGGCCAGGTGCTCACTGATGCGCTCGTCCACACCTTCATACCGCCCGCAGATCAGGACGACGCGATCCATCGCCGAAAGTTCCGCCGCCAACGCCTGATTAAGCCGACGTCCCTGCGCTGATAGCAAAATCACCGAATGCTTCGCGCCTGCACTCAGCCGCATCGCGTGCGTCGCCACATCGCCCAGCGACTCCAAACATTCAAAGATCGGTTCCGGCTTCAGAACCATGCCCTCGCCGCCGCCAAACGGGCGGTCATCCACTGTGCGGTGCTTGTCTTTCGTAAACGCCCGCAGATCGTGAATGCCAATTTCCACCAGGCCCGTTTCCCGCGCCCGGCGCACAATCCCATAATCCAGTGGTCCGCGAAAAAAGTCGGGAAAGATCGTGAGAATGTCGATCTTCATGCGCAACCCAGTCGCTGGTCGTTAGTCGTCAGTCGTTTGTCGTTAGTCGGTCGCTGAATCGAATGCTAATGAAGTTCTTTCCCGCCGCTAAAGCAAAACATTTAATGCCCGGCACAACCCCGCGAACGACGAACGACCATCGACTAACGACTTTTCTCTTTCTCTTCCTTCGCCACCGGAGCATTCACTTCCAGCAACCCCTCCGGCAACTTCATCCGGACTTGCCTCCGCTCCAGATCCAGCTTCACCAGATATGCCTCGGCGAAGGGAATCTCATACGGCAGCTTCGATCCGCTTCCAACCACCAGCAGCGGCGCTTCACCTGCGCCAAACTGCACGTCTTCAATCTTGCCAATCTCGCGCTCGCCGTCCAACACCACGCACCCGATCAGGTCGCTTAGATAAGTCCAGCCCGGTCCGAGTTCAGCGCGTTCACCAGACGGAACCTGCAACTCCGCCCCGACCAGCGCCTCGGCATCGGAAATCGTTTCGATGCCCTCAAACTTCAGCACCAGCCATTCCTTGTGCGGCCACAAATCTTCGACCACTACTTCCCGCCGCAACCCGTCTTTATCGGAAGCGTCTCTCGCCAGCGCCCACAACCGCATCTCTTGCCGAAAGCGGTCCGGAACATCGCTATGCACTTCCACCGCAACTTCTCCGCGGCGTCCCTGCGTCTTCACCACCACCGCCAACGTAACCCACTCGCCGCTTGCGTCCGGTGAGGCCATTCGAGCTTCTATTATTCAACGATCTCAAGCGCGTAGCGCTTATCCAGCTTGGCTCCCGCTGCCGACAGCACGTTGCGCAAAGCCCGCGCCACACGCCCTGAGCGCCCAATAATCTTGCCCAGGTCCGCTTCCGCCACTTCGAGCTCGATCACGGTTTCATCCCCGTCTTCGTACTCGTCGATATAAACCTCGCCCTTCGCTTCGACAATCGCCTTGGCGATGTACTCAATCATGGCGCGCGGACTGCCGCTCGGCTCAATCATTCTTAACGGCTCCTGAGTGTGAACGAATGGAGAATGCTTAGGCGACCGAAGCGGCCGCAGCCGGTGCGGGAGATGCTAGCAGTTTCTTGACGCGGTCAGAACATTGGGCGCCCTTCGATACCCAGTGCTCAATCCGCTCCCGCTTCAGGTCAAACGTGGCCGGATTGGTGCGTGGGTTATACGTCCCCACCACTTCCACCGGACGCCCGTTGCGGGCCCGTTCCTTCTCTATCACCACCACTCGATAATACGGTTGTTTGCGCGCACCAAAGCGCGCCAGTCGAATCATTAACACAGAATCTTGTATCCTTTGCCCGGAAGAGTCCGGCGGGTTTGACTTGCTGCTTTGACTTGCTGGTTTGGCTAACCACCTAAAGACAAACAACTATTATGCCGGAGCCTAGCCCTTTTCGCAAATGGGGCTGCGGTTGTTGGAGTCCGTCGATTTCCGCCCCAGATTCCGGCTCGAAGGATTCGACTATCACGCGCTAAACGCTATAATCCCTGTCGAACCAAGCCGCATGCAATTTCAGGAACCGCAAGAGGAACCGCAACAGGAGAAATCCAGATGAAGAACTCGGGTCGGTGGTTGGCTGTGTTGCTGATTCTGTTTTGTCTACCGTTATACGCGCAGGAAGAACAGAAAACGCCGGTCAAATATCAAGAACCACCGAAGGCAATGATCGACCTGGTGGACGTACGGCCGACGCCGATCGTGGATGTTTCTCCCCATGGGCCGGCTGGCCAATGGCTGTTGATCGAGGCGATTTCCGGGTTGCCCCCAATCTCCGATCTGGCTCAGCCCGAATTGCGTCTCGCTGGGTTGCGCTTCAATCCCAAAACGAACGGACCGAGCCGCGGACGCTACGTGACCGCTTTGAGTCTCAAAGCCCTGCCGGATGGCGTCGAGAAGCCCATTACCGGCCTGCCCTCGCAAGCGAAGGTCCGCTTCGCGGATTGGTCACCGGATGCCCGCCACGTTTTCTTCGTCAACGTCAGCGACGCGTCGGCGGACGCAGGCTTGAGTCTCTGGATCGTCGATGTGGAATCGGCGCAAGCGCGGCGCATACCGGGCGTGGCCCTGAACGGGATTTTCGGCCAGCCCTGTGAATGGCTCGGCGACAGCCAGAGTCTGATTTGTAAGTCGGTGCCGAAGGAAAGACGACTGGCGCCAACTCGTAGCGAGGTGCCGACCGGGCCCATAATTCAGGAGAATCTCGGGCAGGTCACGCCCGGTGCAACCTATGAAGACTTGCTGAAGAGTCCTGAGGACGAGGCGATCTTCGACTATTACGCAACTTCGCAAGTCGTGCTCGTTGCCCTCGACGGCACCATCAAAACACTCGGAAAGTCAGGCGTAATCGAAGGCGCATCGGCTTCTCCCGACGGGCGCTATGCGCTGCTCGACGAGCGCCATCATCCGTATTCCTACACGTTGCCTTTCGAGAGGTTCCCGGAACGAATCTCCGTGGTCGATCTGAAGAGCGGCAATATCAAGCAACTCGCCGACAAGCCGCTCGAAGACACAGTTCCGAACGTCCACGATGCAGAAGTAACCGGACCGCGCGATTACGAATGGCGAAGCGACGCGCCCTCCACGGTTTTCTGGGCGGAAGCGGCCGATGGCGGAAATCCGAAGGTGGAAGCGCCAGTTCGCGACCGGCTATTCACGTGGGATGCGCCGTTCGAGGGGACGCCGCGAAAACTCGCCGAACTTCCTTTGCGTTTCGGAGGCATCGCCTGGGGAAACGCCCGGGTTGCGATCGTAGAGGAGGAACGGTGGAAGGATCGCAAACGCATCATGCTGGCGTTGTCGCCCTCCGCTCCAGGTTCTGAAGTGAAGTTGTTCGAAGGGTCTTTTGAGGATCGCTATCACGATCCCGGCCAGGTGTTTGAAGTGATGAACGCATCGGGGAAACCTGTCGTCCAGACGACGCCGGATGGCAGCGGCATTTACCTCCATGCCCAGGGCGCGTCCCCCGAAGGCGATCAACCATTTGTTTCACTAATGAGTTTGGCCAACGGAGAGACCAAACGCCTGTGGCAATCGGCGGCGCCGTTTCTTGAATCCCCTTCGGCGGTCCTGGACGCGGCAGCCCCCACAATTCTGATTCGAAGAGAATCGCCGGACGTGAGTCCGAATTACTACCTCAAGAATCTTGCCAAAAATACTCTTGTGCAAGTCACACAATTCTCGAATCCCTACGGCAATGCAGCGCTGCCGAAAAAGCAGGTCCTCAAATACAAACGCGCCGACGGAGTTGAATTGAGCGCGAATCTTTATCTCCCGCCCGGCTAAAAACCGGAGACGGCCCACTGCCGACTTTGATGGAAGCGTACCCCACGGAGTACAAAACCAAAGCCGCAGCCGGACAGATGCGCGGCTCTCCATACGCATTTCCGTTTTTGTCCTGGGGATCTCCCGTACCCTTTACGACCCAAGGCTACGCAGTATTGGAGAACGCAACGATTCCGATCGTAGGCGAAGGACAATCCGAGCCGAACGACACTTACGTCGAACAACTGGTGGCCAGCGCGCAAGCTGCCATCGACGAAGGCGCGCGTCTCGGCGTAGTCGATCGAAACCGGGTCGCAGTGATGGGCCACTCTTACGGCGCATTCATGACCGCCAACCTGCTGGCGCACAGCAATCTATTCAAAGCCGGTATCGCGCGCAGCGGGGCCTACAACCGTACCCTGACGCCCTTCGGATTCCAAAATGAAGATCGTACCTATTGGCAGGCGCCAGAAATCTATTACAAAATGTCCCCGTTTTCTTATGCCGACAAGATCAAAACGCCGATTTTGCTGATCCATGGCGAAGCGGACAATAACCAGGGCACATTCCCCATCCAGAGCGAACGCCTCTTCAGCGCCATCAAAGGCCAGGGCGGTACTGTTCGCTTCGTGTTGCTGCCCCTTGAAGCCCATGGATACGCAGCCCGGGAATCCGTCCTTCACATGTACTGGGAGATGAACAACTGGCTGAACACCTACGTGAAAAATCCGCCGCCAGCCACGGCCAGTGCGAAACCATGAAATCGTAGTTCAACGGCCAGTCTAACGGGCTTCCGGCTGAGACACTGCGCGCTCCACTGCACCTCGCGTCCGTTTGTGATAAAAAATACTGTCATTCCGCATACTACTTAATGAACTGCTCTGGGACTTCTAGATCATCTCAATCCGACTCGCGAAAATCAGCCTCACCCCCGAGTCCCCCATGCTAAGGGCTTTTTTTATCGCCCTCTCCGAGAGCCGCTCCCTGCGCGCCATCGCTGAGCGTTCCCGCTTTGGCCAGCGCACCTCCGCTCGCTTCGTCGCCGGTAAAGAAGTCGTGGACGCCATCCGCGCCACTCGTGCCGTCAATCAGTTTGGCGCCAGCGTCTCCATCGACAACCTCGGAGAAAATGTCACCAACGCCGACGAAGCCCGCGCCAGCGCCCGTCTCTATCACGACCTGCTCGACGAAATCGCCGCCAACCAGCTCAATGCCAATATCAGCCTCAAACTCACCCACATGGGTCTCGACGTGGACGAAAAACTCGCCTACGACATCGTTCGCGCTCTGGTCGCCAAAGCCGCCAGCATGTCGCCCAAAAATTTCGTTCGCGTCGATATGGAAGGCTCTCCCTACACCCAGCGCACCCTCGACTTCGTCCACGAACTCCACCGCGTTCCCGGCAACGAAGGCAGCGTCGGAGCCGTCATCCAGTCCTACATGCGCCGAGCCGAATCCGACGTTGAGAAACTGCTCTCCGAGAACATCCGCATCCGCCTCTGCAAAGGCGCTTACAAAGAATCCGAAGACATCGCCTTCCAGAAAAAGTCCGAGGTCGACGCCAACTATGTCAGGCTGATGAAACTCCTGATGAAAAGCGGCGTCTATCACGGCCTCGCTACCCATGACGAAGCCATCATTAATGAAGCCAAAGCCTTCGCCACTCGCGAGAACATCCCCCGCCGTGCCTTTGAGTTCCAGATGCTCCACGGCATCCGTCGCGACCTGCAGCAAAGCCTGGTAAAAGATGGTTGGGGAGTCCGCGTCTACATTCCCTTCGGCACCGAGTGGTATCCCTATTTCATGCGCCGCCTGGCTGAGCGCCCCGCCAATGTGCTCTTCCTTGCCCGAAACCTTCTGCGGAAGTAAGAACGACCTTTCGTTTCAATTCGATAGCCTGAGCTTCACGAAATGCCCATCGACGCGAGGAGACTGTGGCACGTCATTCCGCGCATACTCGCGCCTCAACTCAATAACTCCGGCCTGAGAAAAAAGCTTTTCTTATTGAAGGGTAATGCCGTCGATTTTCGTTTTATGCAGTGGAAGCCAACTCGGATTGGATCCAAAGCCTGCCCCCTCGGCAATGTGCTTGGTCCATCTGAGAAAAAGGGTCCGTGGCTCGCGACAACTGGCATCGAGACTCCGGTTTCCTAGTAAATCCTCCGCGTCGCCACGGGGAAGGGCGGCGCGGAGGTTTTTTTGCCCCTCAGCCCCGGCAATCCGTTTCATCGCGGCACAACACAAGTTTGAGGCCGCCGTCCAATCTCACCGTTCGCCTGTTCGCAGGACAGCTCAATCCGGCGCTCACCTGCTTTTACCCTTCCCACACAAACGCGTCAAACACTCGCACCGTATCAAATCCAATGCGCTTGTACAGCGCAATCGCACGATCGTTCGCTTCCGTCACCGTCAAAGAAATAAAACGGAACCCGCGCCCGCGCAAATTCCTGGTCGAAGCCGCCAGCAGCGCTTCACCCAACCCCGCCGAGCGAAACTCCGGAAGCACGCAAACCTGTGTAATATGCCCCACATCCGAGCGCACCAGCGAGCACAAAATCAGTCCCGCCAGCGCGTGCGTCCGCCGCTGAAACACCACAAACGACGACGGCGCATCGAACATCCCGCATCCCGGAAAGCGCACGATGTTATTCAGGAAACGCATCGAGCCCGTCAGTGTCCGGTACTGATCGTTGATCTCGGAATCCACATGTCCGCGATAAGCCGCCGTAATCAGCGCCGCCGCCGAGTGATATTCCTGCTCCGACCACGGACGAATCTCGAACTCCGCCGATAGCGGACGCAAAGTCGCCGGCGTATGTTTCCCGATCTCAAAATTCATAAACACCCGCGGATGCCGGCTGAATCCCTGTTGCAAAAATGGCCGCGCGACTTCTCCCGTATGGTGTGCCAGCAACTGCGCCTCCACCCGATGAATTCCCGGCGACTGCTGCAGCGTTTCGATCACGTGCGTCAGCAGCCGCTCTTCAACCTCATGCCGTTCCGGGCCCCGCGCCCCGTCCCGAACATTGTCGCGGACAAACAAGTCTCCGATCACACCCTTGCTCTGCTCGTAAACGAAAAACGAGTACCCAAAAATATCTCCCCGCTCAATGGCCGCATAACCCGGCAAAATCTTGGCGTCCATGTAGCGAAGAATCATTTCCGCTGACGTGGCGTAATCCCACGACAGCACCCGTCCCCACATGGCAACCTCATCTTCCAGCAGCAAACGAAGGTCAGCGGAAGTGAAGTGTCGGAGATCGAGAATTTCCATAAAGAAACAATTTCAGTTCTTAAGCATGGACTAACACCTAAGACCTGACACCTGAGACCTCTCTTTACTTTCCCACCCAGTACAATTCCAACTTCTGCTCCGGAATGCTCGTCAAGTATGACACTCGCCGTCCGGGAACAAGTTCCGCGACTTGCGGCTGCGAACCTTGTGCGGCAACCAGCACATGCTCCGCCGCCGGAATATTCCCGTCCTCATACTTTTCCGCAGGGCGATTCAAGTAGAACTCCAGCCCGTATTCCTGTCCCCGCTTCACACGATAGATTGCGACCGGCACCGGTTCGTGCGAAAAAGCCTCAATACTTTCCGCAATGGGACGCGCCGACCGTGTGTCATCGATCACCGGCGCGGCAAATCGCACCACCGCCGCCACGCTCACCACCACCGCGAACAGCGTCACCCGGCTCAAGAGCCGTAGTCCACCCGCCGAAAGCAACGCCGCCCCGATTCCCAGCGCCAACCCGCCGCCCATCGCCGCCGCTACCCACGTTCCCTGCCCCCAGACCAGCCGGTGATTCATTGCGATTGACGCGGCCGAAACAGCCACAAAAATCAACACTCCGCAGAGCATCGCGTGGCCCGCAACAAAGCCCAGCGAAAGTTTCCCTGACGCGCGACGCCGGGCATCAAGGTACTCGGCAACCAGCAACGCGCCCGCAGGAACCGCCGGCAGAATGTAACCCGGCAACTTCGATTGCGAAGCGCTGAAAAACAAAACCGGCACCACCATCCAGATCAGCAGAAATAGCGACCAAGAATTTTCAGAACATGAGTTTTCAGAACATGAGTCTTCCGGCCTCGAAAACCTTTGCTTGCCCTCGGCCCAAAGCACCCGCACCCGCTCCGCGACCGCAAGAATCAGCACCAGCGTCCACGGCATCATCGCCAGCAGAAATACCGGCACATAAAACCAGAACGGTTGCCGATGGTGATAAACGTCCTGCGAAAAGCGCGCGAGATTGTGCTCGAGAATAAAAACCCGAAAGAATTCCGGATTGCGAAGTTGCACCGCTACATACCACGGCAATGCGACCGCCAGATAAAGGATGATGCCTGGGACCCACAATGTCCCCCAAAAGCCGCGCCAGTCACGCCTTATCGCGATGAATCGAACAATAAGGAACAGAACGATAATCACCGCCGCCAGCGCCGGAGCAACCGGCCCCTTGGCCAGAGTTCCCAGCGCCAAAAAAACATAAAACGCGGCCAGGTAGATACGCCGCTGGCTCTCGTACCACGCATACCACGCGAGCAGCGCAATCGAAAAGCAAGCGGCCAGCGGCATGTCCGTCGCCGCCGCATGGGCAAACCCAATCACGCCCACGCAACTCGCAGTAATCAGCGCGCCATCCAGTTCACTTCCCTTGCGATAGCGCCGCAAAAAGAAATAAATCGCCGCCACCAGCAGAGCCGCGTCCAAAGCGCCCGGCAGCCGTGCCGCCTTGTCCGTCACCCCCGCCACCCTGAACGCCGCCATCGCCTGCCAGTAATACAGCACCGGCTTCTCCAGCCACGGCTTTTCCATCAGTGTCGGAGTCACCCAATCCGAGCGCGCCAGCATTTCGCGCGACACCTGCGCATATCGAGGCTCGTCCGCCCCCACCAGCCCGAAACTCCCCAGCCCATAAAAGAATAGGAACCCGCACAACGCCGCCAGCAGCAACACATCAGTGCGAGTTCGCAGGTTCATTCCCCGATTCATTTGTGGTCAGCGAGTGGCCGGTTAGTCTCGGCCGCATCGTTTACTCCGCTTCGCCAACGACCATCGACCAACGACTAACGACCAACGACTAACGACTAATGTCCAGCCGGAGAGCTCGCATTCGCCACCACCGGTTCCGCTCGCAGCCGCTCGATAATCCGCGACACCGCCACGCTTAGCGGACCATCCACCGAGCATCCGCTCGCGCACTTATGCCCGCCGCCGCCGAACTGCTCCGCGATCCCGCAAACGTTCACTTCTCCTTTGCTGCGCAGGCTGACGCGAAAGCGCCCGCCCGGCATTTCGCGAAAAAAAATCGCCACCTGCGCGTCCGCCATCGAGAGCGCATAGTTCACCAGCCCCTCGCAATCCTCTTCGCGCGCGCCAAAGTGCTGCATCTGCTCCTGCGTCACCCAGATCCATGCCAGCGGCCCCTCGCGATTCAGGTTCGAGAGCGCCGCTCCCAGCAGCCTCATCTTGGCCGTCGAATGTCCAAAGTAAATGTGCCGCGCACACTGCGCCGGATCCGCTCCCGCCAGCACCAGCTCGCGCGCCACCGTAAACGTGTGCTCGTTCGTCCCTTCGAACATGAACGAACCCGTGTCTGTCATCAGCCCCGTGTAGAGACACGTCGCCATGTCGCGGTCCACCGGAACACACGCCAGCCGCGCCAGCCGGTACACCAGCTCGGCCGTAGCCATAACCGTCGAATCGATCCAATTGATGTGCGCGAAATTGCGCCCGCTCGCGTGATGGTCAATATTAATGAGGAAACATTTTTCCAGCCCCGCCAGTTGCGCCCGCGCAATGCTGTCGCATTCCAGCATGATCACCGCATCGCCAGAACCGCCGCCCGAATTTATATTCGGATTTACATCCAGAAAAAAATCCGCCGGCACCTCATCCGCCCGAATCACGCGCTCCGCAAACGGAAGGTTCTGGTAAATGCGCGGAACCCCGTCATGCATCACAACGTCCGCTTCTTTCCCCATCATCCGGAGAATCTGGCCACAAGCCAGCGCAGACCCAATACCGTCTCCGTCGGGACGAGCGTGAGAAGTCACCACAAACCGGTGACGCGCCCGAATTTCCTTTAGCACCCGCTCTAACATCGTCTTCCCTGATGTCGTCTTATAACAGCGTCGTCTTACAACTTCCGGATCTCGCCAGCTCGCGGCGCCCCTAAGCCCCGCCCGCGCCACTCTTCCGCCGACGCTTCTTCTCCCGCCCCAGCAACTCCTCCACCCGGCTCTCCAACTGATCCGAACGATCAATCTGAAAATAAAGTTCCGGAGGCTTCCTCAACCGCAGCCGTTCCGCCAGCTCATGCCGCACATAATTCCGCGCCGCCGCCAATCCTTCCAGCGTGCGCTCCGCCTCCGTCTCATCGCCCGCCACGTGCACCATAACCCGCGCCGACCGCGCGTCGTCGGCCATCACTACCGAACTCACGCTCGCCAACCCAATGCGAGGATCGCCCAGCTCCCCCTCAAGAATCGTTTCAATCTCCTCGCGGATGGCCTCGCTCAACCGCCCACGATGATATTTCTGCCCACGATGTTCCACGGCACACCCTGACGACGAAAGATGACAAAACCGAGATTGGTAAAACCGGTTAGGATATCAGAAATAATCGGAGCCTGAGGCATCCGGCCCATGCGAGCCTGATGCGAGCCCGCAAGCTTTGAGTAATTGGATGCTCATACCTCTTAGCTCGTAGCTCATAGCCGTTTTCACAGAAACTCAACAAACGAATCCGTCACTTCCGCGCCCGCATTGTTAGCAATTCGCATCGCCGCCCGCTCCACATTCTTCATCAGCCCATCCAGATAATCGCGCGAATGCGACACACTGACCACTCCGATCGTCGCCTGGTTCCACAGCGAACTCGGCTCCAGTTCCGCAACCGCAACATTGAACGATGACCGCAGCCGGTCTTTCAGACTCCGCGTTACCTGCCGCTTGTCCTTCAGCGACTGCGCCATCTCTATGCGGAGCTCGAGTGTAAGAAAAGCGATCATCCTGGACCTGCGACCTTAGCCTGCGAACTACCCTACGAAGTTAGCTACGACCAACCTTACCAAGGCCAACCTTACCAAGACTAACCTCACAGAAGACTAACCCAACCAAGTCTCGCCCTGGCAAGCCGCACCGTCAGCAGCCGGCCTTCGCCCATATGAGGCAGCTCCTGGGGTTATACCCATAAACCCCTGCCATCTCAATAGGATCCGCATCTTGCCCCATCTCGATGTCCGCCCCCGCCATCCCACTCGCAATCTTTTCGACGACATCCCCCACCCCCTTGTGTTACACTGTTTTTGCTAAATTTTACTCACATGCACTTGCAGGATGGTACCGCCAACCAGCGTCACCCCCTCTTCAGCAGCGAATCACCTCAGCATATTTCAATTAAGCAACAAGAATAGGAACACCAATGGCAGAACAAGGAACAGTGAAGTGGTTTAACGACGCCAAGGGCTACGGCTTCATCAGCCGTCAAAATGGCGAAGACGTTTTCGTGCATTTCTCCGCGATTCAAGCTGGCGGCTTCAAGAGCCTCCAAGAAGGCCAAACCGTGCAGTTCGACGTGACCAAGGGCCCCAAAGGCTGGCAAGCGGAGAACGTTACCGCCATCTAGTTTGCGGTAGACGGAGTCAGACAACGATCTCTGTTTAAACAAGTGCCCGGTATGCGCAAGCATCCCGGGCATTTTTGCGTGTGGAGCGAACACTCCTGTCCGCTGCTTTTGACTTTGGATTTTACTTCTCGACCACTTGCTTCAGCGGCTTGGAATTCTTGGCTTTATAGTTCTCATCTCCCGAATACTCCGCCACGATCGAAAAGGTCCCGCTCTTCGCGAAAGCTGTCGCTAACCCCGCCTGCCCGTCCTCGAGAGTCGCAGTTCCAAGCGTAGTCTTCCCTTCCTTAAACACCACCGATCCAGTCGGAGTCGGCCCGCTGCCAGAGACCACGACCGACAGAGCGACAGACTGATTCACGGCAGATGGGTTCGGGCTCGATGACAGCATCACAATCGGCGTGCCCAGAGTGCGGTTCGAGAGCTTGAATACTGTGCCAGCCTCGTTAGCGCCGTCATATACAGTAGTGCCATAAAGATTTCCTTCCGCGTCCTGTATCAAGGTATTGGGATTGCCTCCGTCCAAGCACAACTCCCCGTCCGCAATGGTACAAAAGCTGTAAAGCACTGTCTCTTTGCCAGCCTTCGTCACCTTGAACACTGCTCCAGCATCGTGCTTGCCGCCGTAGGTCGTAGTCCCGTACAGGTTCCCCGCGCTGTCCTGGACCACCCCAGTCCACGGAAAATAACCGTCCTTGCACTTCGCCAGAGCGCAGAAGCTATAAAGGACCGTCTCTTCACCATCTGCATTCAGCTCAAAGACCACGCCGGAACCATGAGCGCCGCCTTGCTTGGTAGTGCCGTAAAGGTTTCCCTCGGCATCCTCGATCAGACCGCCATGAGCATACATCCCGTCCGCACAATCCATCTCAGAACAGAAGCTCCAGAGCACAGTCTCTTGTCCGGCGGGGTCAACCTTAAAGACCGTTCCGACGTTCTCCTTGCCTCCCTGGGTCGTAGTCCCATAAAGGTTCCCCATGCTGTCCCGGACTAAACCGGAATAGGGCTCTGACCCGTCCGCGCATCCTACAACTGGACAGAAGCTGTAGAGCACTGTCTCCTGTCCCGCCGCGTTCAATTCGAACACCGTGCCATTGGAATAGGAATAGGCGCCACCTTCCGACGTTGTGCCATACAAATTGCCCTCTGTGTCGAAAATTAAGCCAGCCTGCGGGGCTGCTCCGTCCACACAATTTCCAACCGAGCAGAAACTGTAGAGCACAGTCTCCTGGCCCGCACGATCAAGCTCAAATACTGTTCCGTAACGGTGTGCGCCGCCGCCGCTGGTGGTGCCATACAAATTGCCCGCGCTATCCATGACCAGCGCGGAGTAGGGAAGTTCTCCATCCAGGCAGCCCGGCTCCGAGCAAAAACTGTAGAGTACCGTCTCGTTGCCCGCAGTATCCACCTCGAAGACCGTGCCTGCGCCATTGGTTCCGCCAAGAGTCGTCGTGCCATAAAGATTACCCGCCGAGTCCTGGACCAGGGCGCTCTCGGGCTCTAGCCCGTCCGTGCAGTTCCCGCCCCCCTCGGAGCAAAAGGTATACAGGAGCTGAAAGTCATAGCCTGCAGGGGCCTTCGCCAGGCCGGCTGTTCCTGCACCGTCGCCCAATTCTGAGCCGCCCTTTAAGGGCCTGAGTGCGTCAACCTGTCCGAACGCTCCGCCGCAACCGTACAACCACAATGCAGAAATGAATATCAGCGCACACTTGGGTTCCATGCGGATTTTCACGCTACTCTCCAAGATTGAAATCACAAGATTGAAATAACGCTAGCGCTCTTGACTCGCTGTCGCCGCCATACAAGGGGAGGATGTTTCTCTGAATGAAACCCGGCGTCCGGCGCGGCTTTTACCGGGCGTCTCTTACGGTAGACGACAAACAGTAGCAAGCCGCCAAACCAGTGTCAATCTTTATATGCCGTTCGGTATGTGCGTTCATGCCAAACTCTCGATTTTTCATCACACTCACGCGTGATCCCCATCACAGACTCCCACCCCATCCTTGCGAAATAATAGAACCCTGATTGGGGCAGTTCCCGAGGCGTGCCGTCACCAAAAAGACGGCCCCTCGAAGCTGCCCCAAACTTATTCTCGGCCCAATTAAAGGAGCTAACTCCTTTCCCCTGAATACTTTGGAGTTAAGTCCTTTGTATTCTATATTTTGGCGCGAATTGGGGGGGGGGGGGGGCGGGGGGGGAAAACCACAAAACCATT